>Ga0190274_10000023_pt1 | contig 235838 bp, 202 predicted proteins | sample Popmic531T_FD_133002 | JGI IMG/M metagenome (GOLD analysis project Ga0190274, IMG submission 133002) | Populus adjacent soil microbial communities from riparian zone of Yellowstone River, Montana, USA - 531 T | ecosystem: Environmental > Terrestrial > Soil > Riparian zone | place: USA...
GACCGCCTGGTTGGCGCCGCCGTGGAGCGGCCCCCAGAGGGCGCAGATGCCGGCAGCGATCGAGGCGAACAGGTTCGCCTGGCTGCTCCCCACCATGCGCACCGTCGACGTGCTGCAGTTCTGTTCGTGATCCGCGTGCAGGATCAGCAGTACGTTGAGCGCGCGCGCGAACACCTGGTTCACCTCATAGGGCTCCGCCGGCACCGCGTGCAGCATCTGCAGGAAGTTCGCGCAGTAGGAAAGCTTGTTGCATGGGTACATGAAGGGCTGTCCGACGTTCTTCTTGTACGAGAACGCCGCGATGGTGCTCGCCTTGGCCAGGAGACGGACGATGTTCAGATCGAGATCGTCGTCCTCTTTGTAGTAGGCCGAGAGGGAGGCGACCATGGCCGAGAGCATGGCCATGGGATGGGCGCCGCCCGGATACCCTTCGAAGAACTTCTTCATGTCCTCGTGGAGCAGGGTATGGCGGGTCACGCGGGAGTAGAACTCCGCGAGCTCGTCTTTCTTCGGCAGCTCGCCGTAGATCAGGAGATAGCAGACCTCGACGAAGTCCGCCTTCTCGGCCAGCTCCTCGATGGGGTAGCCCCGGTAGCGCAGGATGCCCTGCTCCCCGTCGATGAACGTGATGCTGCTCTCGCAGGCTCCGGTGTTGCCGTAGCCCTGATCGAGCGTGATCGCGCCGGTCTTGGCGCGAAGCTGCATGATGTCGAGCCCCACCTCACCCTCGGAGCCGACCACGACGGGGAGCGCGAGCTCCTTGCCGTCGAGAATGAGCTTGGCCGTGTGCTGCTGAGTGGTGGCCGTCGGCTCCGCCACCACGTCTGTCGTCTGCTGAGACATTACGGGTCTCCTAGGAGGTCGAACCGAGCCCCCCGGGGGCTGGAACGCCGCCGCGATTGTATCGTCGCCTCAAAGCTCCCGCAACGCCGTCGCCACAGGCAGCCGTGCCGCCCGGATCGCCGGGAAGAGGCCCCCGATCAAACCCATCAGCACCGCGCACGCAAGACCCACGCCCATCAGCACCGGGGTAACGGTGAACGAGAAGGAAAGCTGGCTGAACGTCGCCCAGTTCAGGGTCGAGGTCTGGAAACCGTTGAACCCGAGATAGGCGATCGCCGCTCCCACTCCGCCGCCGAGGAGAGCGAGCAGCAGCGACTCGGTCATCACCGACAGCACCACCGGCCCGGCGCGGAATCCGAGGGCGCGCAGGGTGGCGATCTCCCGCGTGCGCGTCGCCACCGCCGCGTACATGGTGTTCAAGGCGCCGAAGATCGCCCCCATCCCCATCAGGAAGGTGATCACGATGCCGAGCGCGCGGATGAGGGTCGTCAGCCCTTCGGACTGCGAGGCGTAGTACTCGGACTCCTGGATGACCTTGACGTCCAGGCGAGGGTCGGCGGTCAGCGCGTCCTTGAACTTCTGGAACGCGTCGGGCGACTCGAGCTTCGCGTAGACCGACTGGAAAGAGTCGCCGCGCCGATAGGCGGGCTGGAGCACTCCGGCATCGCACCAGATCTCCGATTCGGCGAGGCCGCCCCCGGCCGAGAAGATCCCCACCACGGTCCACTCGTTCTGCCCCCAGCGCAGGCGGTTGCCCAGATCGAGCCCAGCGAACTGCGAGGCCGCCGCGCGGCCCACCAAGACCTCGTTGCGCCCCGGCTCGAAGCGCCGGCCTTCGAGGATCTGGATCTCGTCGCGCACCTCGAACGCGGCCGGTTGCACGCCGCGCAGCGGCACGTTGGCGTCGGTCCCGGTGGAGCGCTTGGGAACGTCGACGATCACGTAGAGCTCAGCCGAGGCCATCGGGCCCGCCGGCGAGCGGCGCACACCGGGCGCCTCGGCGATGATCCGCGTGTCGTCGCGCCCCAGGCCGCTCATCATCTCGCTGTCGCTTCCCGAGCGGAGGACGACGGCGGTGTCCGACGTGGCGTTGGAGGTCAGGGCGTGGCGGACCCCTTCCGCGATGGAGAACACGGCGACGAAGACGATCACCACCCCCGCCACCCCGACGACCGTCGCCAGCGAGGCGCCGCGGCGCTCCACGATCGTGCGCAGATTGACCCAGGTCACAGCCGCCACCTGAGAGAGCCAGTTGAGCATGATCAAACCCTCCGCAGCGCATCGACGATGCGCAGCCGCATAGCCTGGGCTGCCGGCGGCAGCCCGGCGAGGAGCCCGAACACGAAGATCAACGCCACCCCCAGAATGAGGTCTTTGGTCGGCAGGAAGAACACGGGCATGAAACCGCCCAGCGCCTTGCCCACCGCCGGGATGATCAGCCCCTCGCCGAGGAGGAGCCCGAGGCCGCCGCCGAGGAGAGCGATGACGCACGACTCGGCCAGCACCAGCCCGAGCACCTTGGCGTGCGAGAAGCCCAGCGTCTTCAACACGGCGAGCTCGCCGGTGCGCTCGCGCACCGCCTGCGCCATGGTGTTGCCCGCCACCAGCAGCATGGTGAAGAAGACCGCCACCAGGACCGCGCGGACGATCGCCCCGACGTTCCCGACCTGGTCGGCGAACGACTGGGCGAACGCCTTCTCGGTCTGCGTCTTCGTCTCCGCCGGCGAGTTGGCGAACAGCGTGTCGATCCGTTCGGCGACCGCGGCCGCCTGCGCCGGGTCGGCGATCCGCAGAATGTACCAGCCGACGAAACCGAGCCGCCCGCCCATCCCCTCGTTCAGGTAGTCATAGCGGAAATACATGCTGGAGGTGTCGGTCCCCTTCTTGGCCCCGTCGTAGATGCCGGAGACCGTGAACTCCCACAGGCTCCCGCCGCCCGGCTTGCGGTAGATGGTGGCCTGGATCGGGATCTTGTCCCCCACCTTGAAGCCGAAGCGGTCGGCCAGCTGCCGCCCGATGATCACTCCGGAACGGTTCGCCAGCCAGTCCTTCTTCTGGTCCTCCGGCAGCAGGTACTCGGGATAGAGGCCGAGGAAGGTCTCCGGATCGACCGCCATCTGGCCGAAGAAGTTCTTCGGGTCCTGATAGATCCCGCCGAACCAGTTGGCGTAGGTCACCGCCTCGACCCCCTGCACCTTCTTGATCCGCTCCAGATAGGAGACGGGCAGCGGTTGGATCAGAGACACCTTGTGGATGGTGAGCAGGCGGTCCGCTCCGGCCACGTCGACACCGCTGCTGAAGCCCACGTCCACCGCCGACAGGACGGCGAAGGTGGCGAAGCTGGCGAGGATCGAAAGCAGGGTGAACAGCGTGCGGAGCTTCCGCCGCCAGAGGTTCTTCCAGATCAGGTGGAGGTATTTCATGCCGCCGGCTCCAGAACGAGGCTGCCCTTGTCCAGATGCAGAGTGCGCCGGGCGCGCGCCGCCGCGTGCGGATCGTGGGTGACCATGACGATCGTCTTGCCCTGCTCGCGGTTGAGCGCCTGGAGGAGATCGAGGATCTCGTCGCCCGACTTGCGGTCGAGATCGCCCGTGGGCTCGTCGCAGAGCAGCAGGGTCGGGTCGGTCACGATGGCGCGGGCGATGCCGACCCGCTGCTCCTGGCCGCCCGAGAGCTGCCGCGGGTAGTGCTCGGCGCGGTCGGCGAGGCCGACGACCTGGAGGGCCGTGGCCACGTGGCTCTTCCGCTGCCCCTTGGACAGCGGGGTCAGCAGCAGCGGCAGCTCCACGTTGCGTGCCGCGGTGAGCACCGGCAGCAGGTTGTAGAACTGGAACACGAAGCCGACGTGGCGGGACCGCCACTCGGTCAGCTTGCCGTCGGAGAGCTGGTCGATGCGCTGCCCTTCCACCTCGATGCTCCCGGACGTCGGCCGGTCGAGACCGCCGAGCAGGTTGAGCAAGGTCGTCTTCCCGGAGCCCGAGGGGCCCATGAGCGCGAGGAAGTCACCCCGCGGGATGTCGAGATCGATCCCGTTCAGGATGTCCAGCCGCTCGTTGCCGCGGCGATAGATCTTGTGGACGCCCCGGACCCGGACCAGCGTGTCTTTCGTCTCCATCGTCATCCTCTCCTCTCTATCTGTCCAGGACGGCGACCTTGGCACCGTCCACCAGCTCCGTCGGCGCCTCGACCACCACCCGGTCTCCGGCCGAGAGCCCCGACGTGATCACCGCCTCCTCACCGGGCGCGGGGCCGACCCCCACCGCCCGCCGCTCGACCTCGTCGCCCTTCACCACGAACACCACGTCGCGGCCGTGGTCCTTGCGCAGCGCGCGGCGCGGCACGACCAGGGCGGCCTTGGGCCGCTCCCCCGCCTTCCCCTCCTCGTCGAGAAACGCCACCTTGACCCCCATGTCGGGGAGGATGCGCGGATCGAGCTGGTCGAAGGACAGACGCACGCGGACCGTGGCTTTCTGCCGGTCGGCCGTCGGCACGGGCATGATGACCCGCGCCGGGATCTGCCAGTCGGGGTAGGCGTCCAGGGTGGCGATCGCCTTCTGCCCCGGCCGCACCCGCTGGATGTAGCTCTCGTTCACGTCGACCTCGACTTCCAGAGATGACATGTCGACGATCGTGCAGATGCCGGTGCGGGTGAAGCCGCCGCCGGCCGACACCGGCGAGATCATCTCGCCCGGTTGCGCGTCCTTGCTGACGGCCACTCCCGAAAACGGCGCGCGGATCACCGTGTCCTCCAGATACTGGCGGTTGAGCGCGAGCTCCTGCTCGGACACCGACACCTCTTCGCGGCCGAGGTCCAGGCGGGCCTTGAGGGAACCGACCTGGGCCTCGGTGGCGTCCAGGTCGGACTGCGGGGCCACCCCCTGCTCACGCAGGCTGCGGGCGCGCCGCAGGTTGACCTCGGCTTCGTGCAGGCGGACCCGCGTCTCGTCCGTGGCGCGGCGCTGCGCGGCGAGGCGCGCTGCGGCGAGGGAGAGCTCCTTGCGGAGGATCGAGTCGTCGAGGCGGGCCAGGACCTGCCCCGCTCGCACCACCATGCCCTCCTCAACGAGCACCTCGGTCACCTTGCCGGTGACCTTCGAAGAGACCGTGGCCTGCCGGCGGGCGGTGACGTAACCCGATGCGTTGAGCACCGTGCCGGCGGCCGTGCCGGGGCGCTCGCGCACAGCGGCGACGCGCACCTCAATCGCCCGCGGCAGGCGAAGCCAGGCGAACACGCCGGCCGAGATCAAGAGCAGGAGGAGCACGCCCAGAATCCAGGCGAGTCGCCCTTTGCCACCTTCAGGAGCGGCGCTGCGATCGATGCGCAGGCCGTCAAGCGTAGCCTTGTCGGAAGCCATCTTCGGTTCTGTCCTTGGAAAGATGCCAGCGCCCTGGAGCCGTCAGCCCCCTCCCGGAGCTGGACAGCCCACCTGTACGATCCCGCGGGGGAAAGGTTTCCGGCGCCGGGGATGTAGAGGAGATTCTACGACGCTTTTGCGCCTGTCCAACCCGCTCGCGGCAATTTCGTCACAAGCTCAGGGTTCGTAGATGGCGCACGAAGTTTCGGTTTCCCAGATCTCGACGCGGGAGACGCGAACCCGGTTCTGCCCGTCCAGCCGCCGCGCCACCTCCTCGAAGACGTACCGGCTGATCAGCTCGGCGGTGGTGTTGCGCTGGTCGAACGGCGGGATCTCGTTGATCACGTGGTGATCGAAGGGCTCCAGGATCTCCTGCATCATCGCCTTGAGATCGGCGAAGTCCATCACCATCCCGAGCTCGTCGAGCTCCGCGGCCCGCAGGTGGACCCGCACGCGGTAGTTGTGCCCATGCAGATTCTGGCACCCCCGGGTGTGCCCGCGGATCGAGTGCGCCGCCGCGAACGTGAAGTCCTTGAAGATCGTGTGCATCGGGCGGATGGTATCAGCCTCACGTCCGCAGCAGAGACTCCACCGTCCCCGGCAGCCCCCTGGTCCAGCGTCCGCGGCTGCCAGACGAGCTCAGTCCTGCGTTCAGCCCAGACCCAACGCGCCGACGGATTCGACGACAAGGACCCTTTCGGCGAGATCGGCCAGAGGCTCCAGCGAGTCGATCGCCTCGATCCGGTTAATTGTACATAGGTCTCGACCCAATCGACCAGGACCTGCTTGCGCAATCCCACGACATCCGAAGTGGCGATGCGCCGCAGGCATTTCAGCTTCAGCTCGGCCCGGCTCCAGCTCCCGGGGCGCATGAGCGCGGCGAACGCCCAGGCGATCGGCTCGGGCCGCGCCATCCAATCTTCCGCCCGGCAGCCGGAAAGCCCGAGCGCCCGATAATGGAACACGGCTGTCACCTTCCCGTCGAAGACTTCCCGCAAGGTCCCGCGATAGACCCCCGGCCGGCCTCCCCGCAGGTTCACCAGGATCGGCAGGACCGGCAGCGCGTGACGCAGGCGGAGCATCATGTAGTACTGCCAGAGCCGGTGGTCCATGTCGAAGCGGAAGTCGGTCTCGATCTCCACGTGCACCAGCAATGGCCGCTCTTTCCGCGCCACCGGCACCTTGGCGACGAGGTCCATCTCCCGCCGATCGCCGGCGGGCCAGTCGGTGAAATCCTCCTTGTCCAGGAAGATGGGTTCCCCGGCCCGCAGGAGAGAGGCGGATTCGGTGCTGGGAGGCCGTGGAAGGAGATCGTCCAGAAGCTGCACGACGGCGCCTGTGTCACCGGCTCGGCGGTACCGCCCAGAGGCTCCTCGGGGACAGGGTTATGCCAAGAGCTGGCGGTCTTGGAGCAGGCGGTAGTAGTCGCTCATAGAGAGAATTCGCAGTCCCTCGTAGCCAGAGAGCGCCAGGAGGTGAGTGTCGTTGGTGACGAGGTAATCCGCACCTGCCGCCAGAGCCGCTTGCAGAATGGGGCTGTCGTCGGGATCGCCAGGCACCCTATGGCGGGAGGAGTGCGTGGGCTCTACGAGAATCGCGCGGCGCCTGGCACGCCTCTGTGTGAGGAGGGCGAAGCGGCGTGAAAAATCGAGGCGCTCCACCATGACGCGTTCGATCTCGCCGAGTACGTGGGAACTGATGAAGATGCGCCATGAGGCCTTGAGGGTCGCTTCGAGCATGCGTTCGGCGGCGTCACCAAGAAGAGCTTCCGCCACATAGACATTGGTATCGAAGAAGACTTTCATTCGCCATGGCGTAGAGCGTGAATCGCGCGATCGATGGCGCCTTGGTCGATTCCCCGGCTCTGAGCCAGCCTCTGCGCTTTAGCGGCTTCCTCTCGCCACTCCTGGTCCTCCTGCTGAGCGAGCATCTCGTCGAACAGGACGCGATCTTCCTCGGGAAGCTGCCTGATCCGGTCCAGGATTTCGTCGACGGTTGCGCGGCTCATGATTCCTCCGGCAGGTATTCTACCAAAGGCAGCCCCGGCCGCCAGCGGCCCCCCGTGGCGAAGATCGCCGACGTCCTCGACGTCGCTTGACAGTCTTCCGGGGGGACACCAAAGGCCCAGACCGGCAGTGGCACAGGTGGCTTGCTCTCAAAGGACATGGCGAAGCTCCTTTCCTCCTCCGGTCACGTCGAGGCCGGGAAAAGCTCTTGGTGGATAAAAAACGTTCCTGAACTGTTTCGTGCTCCCGCCCGCCGAACCACTAAAGAGATGCTTACTGATCCGACCAACCGGCGCCTGTTCCCGCTTCCCGAACTACTAAAAAGGACGGACAGTCAGTCGGAATTCTCCAATCCCTGCCGTCCGCCGGTCCTTCCAAACGCCACCCCCGCCCTCGCCGTGAGGCCCCTGTGCGGCCCCAGGTCGTGCGGCCATGCCAACGGCCAGCCACTGACCACCTCTAAGTTTCTGTGTTGGAGTGCTTTGCGTGGTGCCCAGGGGCGGAATTGAACCACCGACACCGTAATTTTCAGACACATGCCGGCAGAGCAAGCACTGACCGAAAAACCCCCGGGGGCGAGAGAACCCGCCTCCGGGGGAAGAGAGCTACTTCGAGATCGGCGGGATCAACCCTTCTTCGCCTTCGCGGCTTCGGCCGCCGCCTCCGCGGCCGCGAGCTGCTCCTTCAGATCGGCGACCTTCTCGTCGGGCGTCCGGCGGCGGGGCGGCTTCGGCAGGCGCGGCTTGGCGCCGAGCTCCAGCAGCAGGGGGCTTTCGACGCCGAAGACGCTCTGCGCACCGGCGACCAGCCGGTGGCGGAAGCTGCGCCCGCGCCGCAAGATGTCCTTGGTGCGCAGGGTCGCCTCCCGCAGCTTGCTGCGGTAGACGTCCTGGTTGCTCTGGAGCTCCTCGCCCTCGAGGATCAGCGCCTCGAAGCCCTGCACGGTCTCACCCAACTGCGGCATCTGCGGCAGCCGCGCCTTCGCGTTCGCGATCTGCGCCTTCCAGGTGCCGAGGTGCTTGGACAACACATCCGTTGACATAGTCGTTCTCCTCTTCTGAGTCAACAGGCTGATCCCGCCAGCCTGGGCGGCGTTCGTTCCGAACGCCTCGTCCGTTGTGCTCGGACCGTCTCCTCCGGGAACGACTCCCGGAAAGCCAGCCGGTGCAGAGCTAACCTAACGAGGGCTCCTACGATTGTCAAGGGTTCGGCGTCTACATCTTTTTTCTGGCCGTTCAGCGCATATCACTGGACTTTATCCGTGTTCATCGGACTTTACCGGAGCCCATCCGTTTTAACCGGGGTTCACCGGTGGTCAGGAGTGAACGGCATGAGATCGTGACGAACCGGTCGCGGTTCGCCGTGAACGGGTCCGGGTTCGCCGTGAACGGAGATGAGATCGCCGCGAAACGCGGACGATTCGTGGCGAACGCGGCCGGATTCGTGACGAACGGAGGCTGATTTGTGGTGAAACGGCTCGCGTTCACCGTGAAGCGGGTCCGGTTCACCGCGAAACGGACCGAGATCGTGACGAACCGCGGTCGGTTCACGGCGAATCGGGCCCGTTTCGTCGTGAAACGGACCGCGTTCATGGCGAAGCGGGACTGGTTCACCGCGAATCAGCCCGCGTTCACGGAGAGCCGGGGCCGGTTCACGGCGAATCGGGGCGAGATCGGCCTACGTCGCCAGCAGGTACTCCACCGTCTCCGGCAGCCCCTCCTCCAGCGTCCGCGGCCGCCAGACGAGCTCGGTGCGGGCGCGCATGTCGTCGAAAGCCCAGTGCCGGGAGAGGCTCTCGAGCTGCTCCGGGGCGACCGGCGGCCGGTGCCCGCGGAGCCGGAACACCGGCTTGGCCAGCTGGAGGCCGAAACGGGCCAGCCCCACCGGCAACGAAAGCCGCGGCGGCGGCACGCGCCCGAGCTGGGAGACCCGGTCCACCAGGCCACGCACCGTGGTCACGTCGCCCGTCATCAGATAGTCCCGGCCGGGTGGCGCCTTCTCCATCAGTGCAATCATCCCGTCGACCAGGTCTTCCAGATGGATCCAGGTGACCTTGCGGTCCCCCCCGACCACCGCGGGGATGCGCCGCTTGAGGATCTGCCGGAGGAAGAAGTTCGAGCCACTCTTCTTCCCCGGAGGCCCGTAGACCAGGCTCGGATAGACCGTGTTGACCCGCAGCCCGCGCTGCGCCCAGCCGCGGACCGCGAGCTGGCCCGCATGTTTAGTCACGCTGTAGAGCGACGGGAACGGCTGCTGAACCGGCGCCTCCTCGGTGGCCGGCGAGCCGTCCGGCGGGCTGCCGCCGAAGAAGGCGATCGACGAGACCGAGAGGAAGCGCGGCACTCCGAGCTTGAACGCGAGCGAAGCGGCGTTCTCGCTGCCATCGATGTTGATCTGCCGCATCCGCTCCTCGGGAGCCCCGAAGTCGAGATCCGCCGCGGCATGGATCGCCCAGTCCGCGCCGGACATCGCTTCCCGCATCGAGTAGCGATCGGTGACGTCGCCGACGAACGTGGCGGCCCCGATCTCTCGCAGCGTCTCGACGTTGCTGGTCGCCCGCACCAGAGCGCGGATCTCATGTCCCGCACCCGCCAGCCGCCGCGCCAATGCTCCCCCGATGTACCCCGTGCCGCCGGTGAGGAAGATCCGCATAGGGGCGGATTCTAGCAGCGCCTTCGGTGTTAGAATTTCAAGATCTCTTCCAACAGGAGGCCCGCATGAACGTCGCCTTTCTCAAACCGCCCATCGGGGGAATCCTCGGTCTCGAGATGCTGACCTTCGTCGAGCCGCTCGGCCTGATCTCGGTCGCCGGCGGCCTGGAGGCGGACGGCCACGTATGCAAGGTCATCGACCTGCGGCTCGAGGGGGAAGAGAAGGGGCTGGAGGTGTGCCGGCGCTTCGCTCCCGCGGTGGTCGGGTTGCAGTGCAACTTCACCACCGAGCGGCACCGCACGATCCGCCTGGCGGAGAAGGTGCGCCGGATGCTGCCCGAAACCTTCGTCCTGGTCGGCGGGCACGACGCGTCGCGCGAGCCCTCCTGGTTCCGCCATCCGGCGATCGACGCCATTGCCGTCGGCGACGGGGAAGAGGTCATGCCGGCTCTGGTCGACGCTCTGGAGCGGGGCGGCGATCTGCGGAAGGTGCTGGGGCTCGTCCTCCGGAGGAATGGAGAGCTCCACCACACCGGCGAGGCGCCGATGCGCAAGGACCTCGACACCCTGCCGATGCCGGCCCGGCACCTGATCTCCGACTATGCGCCGGAGTACTACATCAACTTCCGCAAGCCCCTGGCCCTGATGGAGACCGCCCGCGGCTGTCCGTTCAAGTGCAATTTCTGCTCGGTCTGGAAGTTCCACCAGAGCACCTTCCGCGAAAAGTCGCCCGAGCGGGTGGTGGCCGAGCTCCAGGCGATCGAGGCGCCCAACGTCTTCATCACCGACGACATCTTCTGGATGGACGTCCGGCGCGGCGAAGAGCTGGCGCGTCAGATCAAGGCGGCGGGGATCCGCAAGTACTTCACCGTGCAGACCCGCACCGACATCATCTGCAAGTTCCCCCACCTGATCGAGATGTGGAAGGACTGCGGCGACCTCGCCATCTTCCTCGGCCTGGAGTCGATCACCGACGAGGGGCTGAACGCGGTCAACAAGAGCAACAAGGCGGTCAACAACACCCGCGCCCTGGAGATCCTCAAGGAGCTCGGCGTGGGCTACACGCCGAACTTCATCGTCGATCCGGCCTGGGACCACGAGGACTTCGCCCGCTTGCGCGCCTGGATCGAGGAGACCGGCGCCTACAACAGCGGCTTCTCGATCCTCACACCGCTCCCCGGGACCGACCTCTGGGAGACCGCGCAGAACGAGGTGACCACCCACGACTGGGAGATGTACGACATCGTCCACGCCGTGCTCCCCACACGCCTGCCGCTGCCAGACTTCTACGAAGAGTACTCGCGCCTCTGGCGGCACGTCCTCGACGTCCGCTACAAGCACCGCGGCAAATGGCGCACCTATTTCGCCCTGGGAGCCGCCCTCGCCACCGGCAAGGTCACCTTCGACGCCGTGAAGAAGGGAATGAACATCGCCAAGGTCTTCAGCAACCCCGAGACCTTCCTGGCCGACCACCAGCGGCCGGAGCCGTCGGCGGAAGCCTCGGCGGCGTGAACGCCCCAAGGACCCAAAGGACATCAAGGACTTAAAGGTAACGTCAGACCAGTTCAGTCCAATTTTTTGGAGCCACCGTGGGAATCGAGGCGAGACCCTTGATGGTTATACAGCATGAGGCGGGTCTCGGGAGTTGAGCTCGCCTCGGAGGCCATACTCCGAATCTCCTTCAGCTCCCTCTCCTCCCCCCGCGCCGAGTCCCTCCACGGTGCGGGGTTTTTTTCTGCGCGGAGGGGATGCGGCGCCTCTAGCTCTTGAGAAGCTGCCGCAGCACGTAGTGCAGGATGCCCCCGTGGCGGTAGTACTGCACCTCCTGGGGGGTATCGAGACGCAGCCGGGCTTTGAATTCGGTGACCTTGCCGGTGTCGGCCGTGGCGCGGACCGAGACCTCACGGCCTTGCTCGAAGCCGCTCGTCACACCTGCCGCCAGGCCGGTGATCTCGAAGGTCTCGAACCCGGTGAGGCCCAGGCTCTGCACCGACTCGCCCGGCAGAAATTCCAGCGGCGCCACTCCCATGCCGACGAGGTTGCTGCGGTGGATGCGCTCGAAGCTCTCGGCGATCACCGCGCGCACGCCCTGGAGGCGCGGCCCCTTGGCGGCCCAGTCGCGCGAGGAGCCGGTGCCGTATTCCTTGCCGGCCAGCACCACCGTCGGGACCCCCACCGCCTGGTACTTCATCGCCGCGTCGTAGATCGTCATCGGCTCGCCCGACGGCAGATGCGTGGTGAAGCCTCCCTCGATCTCCGGCGTCATCTTGTTGCGGATGCGCACGTTGGCGAAGGTGCCGCGCACCATCACCTCGTGGTTGCCGCGCCGCGCGCCGTAGGAGTTGAAGTCCTTCGGCGGCACGCCGTGCTCCTGGAGGTACTTGCCCGCCGGGCTCGCGGCCTTGATCGAGCCGGCCGGCGAGATGTGGTCGGTCGTGATGCTGTCGGCGAACACCGCGAGCACCCGCGCGCCGTGGACGTCCTCGACCGGCGCCGGCTCGGCCGGCATGTTCTCGAAGTAGGGCGGATGGCGGACGTAGGTCGAGTCGGGGTCCCAGGCGTAGGTGTCGCCGGCCGGGACGTTCAGGCCATTCCAGTGCTCGTCGCCCGTGAAGACGTCCGCGTACTCCTTGCGGAACATGTCCGAGTGGAGGCTGCGCAGGACGGTCTCCTCCACCTCTTTGCGCGTCGGCCAGATGTCCTTTAGATATACGGGCTGTCCGTCCTTGCCCGTACCCAGCGGCTCGGTCAGCAGGTCCAGATCGATCCGCCCAGCCAGGGCGTAGGCCACCACCAGCGGCGGCGAGGCCAGGTAGTTGGCCCGCACCTCGGAGTTGATCCGCCCCTCGAAGTTGCGGTTGCCGGAGAGGACCGAGACCGCCACCAGATCGCGCTCCTCGATCGTCTTGGAGATCGCGGTGGGCAGCGGGCCGCTGTTGCCGATGCAGGTGGTGCAACCGTAGCCGACCAGGTTGAACTTGAGCTGGTCCAGGTAGGGGGTGAGCCCCGCCTCGCGCAGGTACTCGGTGACCACCTTGGAGCCCGGCGCCAGGCTGGTCTTGACCCAGGGCTTGACCTCCAGCCCCCGCTCGACCGCTTTCTTGGCGACCAGACCAGCGGCCACCATCACCGAGGGGTTCGAGGTGTTGGTGCAGCTCGTGATCGCCGCGATGACGACCGAGCCGTGCTGCAGCGCGGTCGCCGCCTCTGCCTCGGTCCTCACCTCGGGCTCGGCGACCATGGTCCCCGAAGCGGTGCCACCCGCCACCTGAAGCCCCGGCCCAGCCCCGGGGCGAGGCTTGCGGGATGCCGCGGCCAAGGTCTCCAGCTCCTTGAGGAAGGAGCTCTTCACGTCGCCCAGGCGGACGCGGTCCTGCGGCCGGCGCGGACCGGCGAGGCTCGGCTCGACCGTGCCGAGGTCGAGCGACAGCGTGTCGGAGTACTCGGCTTCCGGGCTCGCCGCCGTATGGAAGAGCCCCTGCTCCTTGCTGTAGGCCTCGACCAGCGCCACCCGCTCGTCGGGCCGGCCGCTGAACCGCAGGTAGTCGAGCGAGACCTGGTCGATCGGGAAGATGCCGCAGGTGGCGCCGTACTCGGGCGCCATGTTGGCGATGGTGGCACGGTCGGCGAGCGGCAGGTTGGCCAGGCCGGGACCGTAGAACTCGACGAACTTGCCGACGACCCCCTTCTTGCGGAGGAGCTCGGTGACCCGCAGCACCAGGTCGGTGGCCGTGGCCCCCTCGGGGAGCTCGCCGGAGAGGCGGAAGCCGACGACCTCGGGGATGAGCATCGAGACCGGCTGGCCGAGCATGGCCGCCTCGGCCTCGATGCCGCCCACACCCCAGCCGAGGACGCCGAGGCCGTTGATCATCGTTGTATGCGAGTCCGTTCCCACCAGGGTATCGGGATATGCCCAGGTCTCGCCATCCATCAGTCCATCCATGACGACACGGGCCAGGTACTCCAGGTTGACCTGATGGACGATGCCCGTGTCCGGCGGCACGACATTGAAGTTGTCGAAGGCCGTCTGGCCCCAGCGCAGGAAGGCGTAGCGCTCGCGGTTGCGCTCGAGCTCCTTCTCGGCGTTGATCAGGAAGGCGGCGGCGCTGCCGTACTCGTCGACCTGGACCGAGTGGTCGATGACCAGCTCGACCGGCTGGAGCGGATTGATCCGCTTCGGATCGCCGCCCATCACGGCCATGGCGTCGCGCATCGCGGCGAGGTCGACCACGGCAGGTACGCCGGTGAAATCCTGCAGGAGGACGCGCGCGGGCATGAAGGCGATCTCCCGGTCGGGAAGGGCCTTGGGGTCCCAGTGGGCCAGCGCCTCGATATCCTCGGCGCGGACCACCTCGCCGTCCTCGCGGCGCAGCAGGTTCTCCAGCAGAATGCGCAAAGCGAACGGAAGCCGCGAGATGTTCCACCCCCGCTTTTCCAGGGCGTCGAGCCGGGCCAAGCGATACGCGCGGGAGACATCGCGGCCGCCCACGGTCAGGGTCGAGCGGCTACCAAAACTGTCTTTCATGGATCTCCTCTCCTCACCTCAACAGCAAAGATACCAGCTTCCCACGGGAGGCGATAAGATGGCCGCATGTCCGCCGCCGACTCCGGTCTGACGACCCCGGTTCTGCTGGTGGCCATGCCGCAGGTGCTCGACCCCTTCTTCCAGCGGAGCGTCGTGCTGCTGGTCCATCATGAGGACGAAGGAAGCTTCGGGTTCATCATCAACCGCACGACCGGCATCCGTCTCACCGAGATCCTCGAAGGCATGGAGGTGGGTTGGCAGGGGGAGGACGAGGCGGTGGCTCATTTCGGCGGGCCGGTGCAGCCGCAGCTCGGCACCATCCTGTTCGCGCCCGGCGAGGTGGAGACCGAGGCGTCCACCGAGGTCTTCCCCGGCGTGTCGCTGACGCAGCACATCGGCGACCTGGTGCGCCTCGCCGAGGGACCGCCGGATCATTTCCGGCTCTTCCTCGGATATGCCGGCTGGGGGGCGGGGCAGCTCATGGAGGAAATTCTGCGCAACGACTGGCTGACCGCGCCGGCCCAGTCGAATCTCATCTTCGCGCTCGATCCCGACGAGGTGTGGTCGGCGGCGCTGCAGTCGGTCGGAGTGGACCCCGCGGCTCTCCCCTCCTGGACGCCGGACGGTGGCGGGGAGACGACGAACTGACGCGCTCACCTCGCCGTCGGCGCAGCAAGCCCAAGGCCTCGTCGGCCCCGGAAGCTCCTCCGCCGAGCCCTCGCCCCACCCCGCGGATCGAGCACCAGCGCTCGGCCGGCGGCCTGATCGTCCGCTCCTCCCGCATCCTTCTCATCTCGACGCAGGAGGGGAAGCGCTGGCAGCTGCCCAAGGGGCATATCGAGGCCGGGGAGACGCCCGAGGAGGCGGCCATCCGCGAGGTACGCGAGGAGACCGGAGTCACCGGCCGCATCATCGCCCCGCTGCCGGGCATCGAGTACTGGTTCTTCGACCGGGGCTCCCGCATCCACAAGCAGGTGGACTATTTCCTTCTGGAGTACGTGAGCGGAGACCCGGCGGACTTCGACGCCAGTGAGGTCTCCGGCGCCGGCTGGTTCTCCTGGGATGCGGGGATCGCCCGCATGACCTTCGAGAACGAGCGCCGGGTGGTCGTCCGGGCTCGCGACCTCCTGGAGCAGAACGGTCTCTAGTAGACTGCTCCGCAACGGAGGGTCTCCAACGATGCTGCGCGCACTGCTCCAGGTGGTCTTGAACGGCGTCGCTCTGCTGATCGCCGCCAAGCTGATCCCGGGCATCCATTTCACCGGCGGCCTGGTCTACCTGCTGCTCGCCGGGCTCGTGATCGGCCTGCTCAACCTGCTGGTCAAGCCGATCGTCAGCTTCTTCTCGTTCCCGCTGATCATCCTCACCCTCGGTCTGTTCTACCTGGTGATCAACGGGCTGACACTGCTCTTGGCCGACGCTCTGCTGAGCCAGCTCCAGATCGACGGCTGCCTGCCGGCCATCCTGGGAGGGCTGGTGATCGCCCTGGCCAACTGGCTGGTGCGGGCCTTCACACCCGAGGAGGAGTAGAGATGGCCCGGATCGGCATCACCCTCGCGCAGGCCCGGCGGGAGTCGCTGAAGGCGAAGCGCCTGCGGGCGCTGGAGATCCTCGCGCGTCTGCGCCAGACCTATCCCGGCTCCCGCCTCGCCCTGGATTTCGGCTCGCCGCTCCAGCTCCTCATGGCTCTGGTCCTGGCGGCCCAATGCACGGACAAAAAGGTCAACGAGGTCACGCCGGCCCTCTTCCGGCGCTATCTCACCGCCCGCGACTATGCCGAGGCCGACCTTCCGGAGCTCGAGGAGATGGTGCGCTCCACCGGCTTCTACCGGAACAAGGCGCGCGCGCTGAAAGCCCTCGGCCAGGTCCTGACGGCGGAGCACGGCGGCGAGGTGCCGGCGGACCTGGTGGCTCTCGTGGCGCTTCCCGGCGTCGGGCGGAAGACCGCCAACGCGGTCCTGGGCAACGCCTTCGGCCGCAACGAGGGAATCGTGGTCGACACCCACGTGCAGCGGCTCGCCCGGCGGCTCGGCCTGACGCAGGAGACCGATCCGGAGAAGATCGAGCGCGACCTCCTGCCGCTCCTGCCGCGGGAGGACTGGACAACCTGGTCGCACCTGCTCCAGGACCACGGCCGAGCCCTCTGCAAGGCCCGCAAGCCCGAGTGTCCTGCCTGCCCCGTGGCCGACCTCTGTCCCTCGGCCGAAGTGTAGAGACACCTTCGCATCAGGACCAGGAAGCAAGGAGAGATTGCGATGAGCGAGGGGATGGGAATGGGAAAAACTGCGGTGGTCACCGGCGCCAGCTCCGGGATCGGAGCGGCGACAGCCCAGGCGCTGGCGCAGGCCGGCTATCAGCTCTGGCTCGGAGCGCGGCGCCTCGACCGCCTGCGCGAGGTCGCCGAACCTCTGGGCGCGACCGCGCTGTCCCTGGACGTGACGGACGCGCAGAGCGTGGCGGCATTCACCCAGCAGCTTCCATCGGTCGTCCACCTGCTGGTAAACAATGCCGGCGGGGCCCTCGGCCTCGACCGGATCGAGGACGCCAGCGACGACAGCTGGCGGGTGATGTGGGAGACCAACGTCCTGGGCACGCTGCGGATGACGCGGGCTCTTCTGCCCGCCCTCCGGGATTCGGGAGACGGCCACGTTGTGAATATCGGCTCGATCGCCGGCTTCGAGACCTACGTGGGAGGAGCCGGCTACACCGGCGCCAAGCACGCCGAGCGCGCCTTGACGCGCACGTTGCGGCTCGAGCTGCTCGGCCAGCCGGTGCGCGTCACCGACATCGCTCCGGGTCTGGTGGAAACCGAGTTCTCCCTAGTCCGCTTCGCCGGAGACGCCGAGCGAGCGCAGGCGGTCTACCGGGGCCTGCAGCCTCTGGCCGCGGACGACGTCGCCGACTGCGTGGTCTGGGCGGTGACCCGGCCGTCGCACGTGAACATCGACGAGATCGTGGTGCGGCCGCGCGACCAGGCAACCGCGACGGCGGTGTTCCGCCGGGAGGTGAATTCGTGAGCAGGAGATGGTTGAAGGCCAGCTTCGCCCCGGCCCTCCTGGCGGCTGTGGTCCTCGCCGGCTGCGACGCCCTTCTGGACCGCTTCTCGAACCGGCCGCCCGACGAGAAGCTCTGGCGGAAGCACTGCGCCAAGTGCCACGGCGTCGACGGCTCTGGCAACACCCCGGCGTACATGGGCAACTCCTACGCCGATCTCAGGGACGACACCTGGAAAGCGGGGGGCAGCGAGTACGCGATCCGCCGGGTCATCCGCGAAGGCGTCTTCGGCGAGATGCCGGGGTTCAGCCAGCAGCTCACCGACAAAGAGGTGGACCTTCTGGTCGGCTTCGTGCGCAAGCTGCGAGGTGGCGGCTCTCGTTGAGGTGGCTGCCCCTGCTCCTGGTGGTGCCGCTGCTCGCCGGCTGCGGTCCGGAGGACCGGAGCGCGCCGGCTCTCTATAAGAGGTACTGCGCGCGGTGCCACGGGGCGCAGGGGGAGGGACCCTCGCGCCCGAACAAGCTGTATCCATACCTGACGCTCGTCGCTTCGCCCATGATCCAGAAGAAAGACCGCGCCGCCGTGCGGCAGCAGATCGTCGAAGGCGAAGGACCGATGCCCTCCTTCCGGCGGCGGCTGACGCCGGAGGAGGTGGAGCGACTGATCGATTTCACACTGGGGCTGCCGTCCCGGCTGCCATCCCGAAAGACAGGGAGCTGACATGGATCCGCAGAAACTGAAAGACGCCTATCAAAAGCTGCAGCTCCTCGACGAGCTGCACACCCACAAAGTCCGGCCCCGCCCCGGCGGCGCGCTCGTCCGGCCGACGCCAGAGGTCCTGGAGCAGCAGGTGCGCGATCTGGCCAACTACACGCTGGAGCTCAAGGAGATCATCCAGGAGCTGTTCCAGGCCATCGCGGGCCGGCCGAAGCCGCCGGAGGGGGGGCAGACGGCGTAGGGGCATCGCTGGCGATTTCCGGATTGATGCCTCACCGCGACGGATTTCCGCTATAGTCTGTCGTGCTGATGGGCGACAAAACGCAGGCCCGGCGAACGAGATCCGCTTCGAAAGCACCGCGCGCGGCTCCTTCCGAGCAGGAAGGGATTGCTGCCGCACAGGAGCTGGAGCCCTTTCGGGCGCTCCTGAAGACCCTGGCTGGACGCTCTCCGGATGACTTCTCCGCACGGCTGGCCGTTCTCCAAGCACTGTCCGAGAACCAAGGCCCTGTGTTTTCCTCGCGCGACCTCCAAGAGAGGCTCTCCTGGATTCCGGGCAAGACCCGATCCACCGCCCTGCGCGCTTTACTGCACGGAGGATGGTTGGAGAGTCATCCCACGAGCGGCCTGGTGCTCACAGAGGTGGGCTGGCGCGCCTATGGGGCTCTGCAGCTCCTCCGCCGGAACGAGGAGCTGACGAGCGAGGACATGACCGCCGCCCTGCGGCGCAAGAGCCTCGGGGAGCTCGCATCGGCCGGCCGCGACGCCCTGCTTCCCGCCCTGCTCCCGCTCTCCCTTCCCTCGACCGACAGGGTCGTCCAAGCCGCCGAGAGCCGCCTCCTGCGCCGGAGCGGACGATTTTAAGCTTCTTCGTGTGACATGGGGGCTGTGCGCGGGTGTCGAGATCCGCTATAGTGCGTTGCGGGAATGAGTGACAAAGAATTGGACGAGGCCACCCGGATCTGTGCCCGCCTGTTGCGCGAGGGGAGCGTGGCCCGCGCCGAGATCCCCGCTCTCGAAGCCGCGGATGTCCGCAGTGATGTCGAGCAGCGCCTGCATTCGGTCGGCCTGATGCTGGCGACGAGCCCTACCTCGGACCACGTCGGCCTACGCTTGGCGCCCGAGGTTACCGCCGACGCGGGGATCGACGCGGCGAGCCATCTGGGGCTCCGTCCTGAGGCATGTGCTCTGCTGGTGGTTCTCTGGGTCCGCCTGGTGCTCCAGAAACGGTCGGGCTCCGGCGCGGCCGAGCCGCCGCGCGTGCATCTGGAGGCGCTCGTGCGGGATTTCCAGCCTGTGCTCGGCGGACGGAGCCGAATCCGCAGCCTCGTCCAGGAGCTCCGGCGACTGCGATTCCTTGCCGGGCAAGGTGAGGAAATCGAGGCCGCCCCTCTGCTCGAGCTGGCCATCGACGGCGAGCGGATCATGAGCTTCCTGCGCCGGGACGTGCTGGCCGGACTTCGCGAGGAGCCGGACCGCGAGCCCGAGCCCGCCGGCCCGCCAACCGCGGCGGCGCCCGGAGGGCTCAGCGGCCAGGTGCTCGAAACGATCGGCCATCTCGGTGGCACCGCGACCATGGGCGACCTGTCGCGGCTGACCAATGCGCCGGCCTCGCGGCTGCGCCGCATTCTCCATGAGCTCCAGAACGCCGGGTGGGTCCGGCGCACCGGCGAGCGGGCCGGCACCCGCTACCATCTCGCCCGCCGGCAGAAAAGCTGAGATCCCGCTCCGGTTCCTGATTCCTCCAACCCCGCCCCGGTGCTACCATGGCTCCGCGAAGGTGGCGGGTGGGGATCTGGTTTTTGTGATCTGACCAACGGACCGACAAGAACATTCATGGACGACGGACCTAGTCGCACGTTCTTTAGTGCTCTGGCAGCCCTCGTGGCGTACCGCGCGAGACACAGGCGCCGGCTCCCGACCCGGCGGTCCTGAGAGGACCGCCGCCTAGCCGGCCTCCTCTCCCGTCGCGCGTGCCGCGATGGGGCAAGGAGGCAGGCGATGCTGTTCATCACCTCGATCGTCGATCGGCCGGTTCAGGCGAAATCCGGCGAGCTCCTCGGCAAGCTCGAAGACCTGATCGTGCGCATGGGCGATGAACGCTATCCGCCCATCGCCGGCCTGGTGGTGCGCGACGGCCGCCGTCGCTTCTTCGTTCCCGCCTCCCAGCTCCAGGATCTGAACGGGGCCACCCGCCTCTCCTCCTCCGTCGTGGACGTCCAGTCGTTCGTCCGGCGCAACGGCGAGGTCCTGCTGCGCCGCGACGTGCTCGACCACCAGCTCATCGACATCACCGGCCGCCGGATCGTCCGGGTCAACGACGTCCAGATTACCCGCGTCGACGGGATCTTCCGGGTGGTCGGCGTGGACATCAGCGCCCGCGCCCTGCTGCGCCGCCTCGGGCCGCGCTCCCTGGCCGGCCGCATCGTCGGGCGCCAGATCATCGACTGGTCCGACGTCCAATACCTGGCGAGCGCGGCGCCGGTGCAGCTCAAGGTCTCCTACAACCGCCTCGCCGAGTTGAACCCGGTCGACCTGGCGCGCATCGTCGACGCCCTCTCCTACCGCGAGAGTGCCGAGATCGTCGCCGCCCTCGACGAGGAGACCGCCGCCGAGACGCTCGAAGAGGTCAGCGACGAGCGCTTGGCCGACCTCCTGGAGGGCATGGACCAGGAGCGTGCCGCGGACATCCTCGAAGAGATGACCCCGGCCGCGGCCGCCGACGTCCTGGAGGACCTGGACGAGGAGGTGGCCGAGCAGATCCTCTCCCGCATGGAGCCCGAAGAGGCGGCCGACGTCCAGACTCATCTCGCGTTCGACGAGGATAGCGCCGGCCGCCTGATGACGACCGACTTCGTGAGCATCCCGGCGAGCGCCACGGTGGGGGACGCCCTGGCCGCCATCCGCTCAATGGAGGAGGTGCCCGATCCTCTGCTGGCCGTCTACGTCATGGCACCGGATGATCCCGGAGCCCTCCAGGGCCTCGTGCGGCTGCGCAACCTGATCCTGGCCGGCCCGGCGACCCCTCTGGCCGAGGTGATGGACGAGGACGTGCCCACGGTCGGACCCCACGACCGCGCCGAGGACGCCGCGCGGGTGCTCGCCGAATACAACCTGCTCGCCGTGCCGGTGCTCGACGAGGAGACCCGGAAGCTGCTCGGGATCGTGACCGTCGACGACGCTCTGGCGGTGCTCCTGCCTGACGTCTGGCAGCGGCGCGGCGCCCGTGGATTCGCTGCATGAAGAGCCGGCGGCTCTCGCCCTACCTGCTGGCGCTCGGTCCCGGACTGCTGGCGGCCGCCGCCGGCAACGATGCAGGCGGGATCGCCACGTATGCTTCCGCTGGAGCGGCATACGGCTACGGCCTCCTTTGGGCCTTGGTCCTGGTGACCATCTGCGTCGGGGTCGTCCAGGAGATGAGCGCGCGAATGGGCGCGGTCACCGGCAAGGGGTTCTCCGATCTGATCCGCGAGAGCTTCTCGCTGCGCACCACGGCGCTGATCCTGCTGACCCTGCTGGTGGCGAACGCGGGGATCATCGTCTCGGAGTTCATCGGCATCGCGGCGGCGGTCGAGCTGTTCGGAGTAAGCCGGTACATCGCGGTGCCGCTGTCCGCGGTCCTGGTCTGGCTGCTGATCACCCGCGGCTCCTATGGGTGGGTGGAGCGGATCTTCCTCGCTCTCTCCTTTGCCTTCCTCGCCTACATCGGCGCCGCCTTCCTGGCGCGGCCGGACTGGGGTGACGTGCTCGTTCAGACCGTGCATCCCCATCTGCGGACCGAGGTTGGCTATCTCCACCTCCTCATCGCGCTCATCGGCACGACGATCTCCCCCTACATGCAGCTCTACGTCCAATCCTCGGTCGTGGAGAAGGGGGTGACGCCAGCCGACTACCGCTATACGCGCTTCGACGTGATCATCGGAACCATCTTCGCGGGCATCGTGGCCGCGTTCATCATCATCGCCACGGCGGCGACCCTGTTCCCGCGCGGGATCGCGGTCGAGACCGCGGCGGACGCGGCGCGCGCCCTGGAGCCCGTCGCCGGCCGCTGGGCCGGCGAGCTCTTCGCCCTCGGTCTCCTCGGTGCCTCGCTGCTCGCCGCCGGAGTGCTGCCCCTCGCCACGACCTACATGATGAGCGAGGCGCTGGGCTTCGAGCGAGGGGTCTCGCGCTCCTGGGACGAGGCGCCGATCTTCATGGGCCTGTTCACCGGACTGATCGTTCTGGGAGCCGGCGTGGCGCTCATCCCCGGGCTGCCGCTGATCCAGGTCCTGGTCGGCGTCTACGTCCTCAACGGCCTTCTCCTCCCCATCGAGCTCTTCGCCATCCTCCGGCTGGTCAATGACCGCGAGCTGATGGGTCCGCACGTCAACACGCCGCTCCACAACGTCCTCGCCTGGGGCATCGCGATCGTCGTCAGCCTCCTCTCGCTGACGCTGATCGTGCTCACGGTGCTGGGGTGGTTTGGGGTGGTATAACGGGTCTATGTTGGAGCCTCGGCTCGACCAGCTTCCCCCCTCCCAGAGGAGCCTCTGGCCCGAGCTGTCCGAGGTGTCTGAGGGATTCGTCCTGTACGGAGGAACGGCGCTGACCCTCCGGCTGGGGCATCGCCTGTCCGAGGACTTCGACTTCTTCTCTAACCGGTCCTTCCACCCGGATGACCTCGAACGAGAGATCCCCTTTCTTCAAGCCAGCATCCGTATCCAGTCTTCGCCCAATACGCTGGTTTCGCGGGTGGAGCGCCCCGAGGGCGCTACCAAGGTGTCCTTCTTCGGTGGGCTCCCCCTCCGGCGCGTGGAGGATCCGGAAGCAGCCGCGGACAACGGTCTCTTGATCGCCTCTCTTCTCGACTTGGCCGCGACGAAGGTCAAGGTGGTCCAGGATCGGGCGGAAGCCAAGGACTACCTGGACCTCTTCCGGATTCTGGAGGAAGGAATCGACATCTCCGTCGCCTTGGGCGCCGCTCAAGCTGTTTACGGAGCCGTGTTCAATCCCCTCCTGAGCCTGAAGGCTCTGGCCTACTTCGGCGATGGCGATCTCAGAAGCTTGCCGGAGAGGGTTCGCGCGCGCCTGGCCGCCGCAGTCTCATCGGTTGACCCCACGCGCCTTCCAGAGATGATTGCCCGCCCGGGAAGGCTACTGCCATGACCGATCTCGAGCAGGCCGCCCGCCGTCTCTTCTGGTGGAAATCTCCCAATGAGGCTCTGGCGGACCCCCACCGGTTCGTCGCCCAGGTGATGGTCTACGGCACTCCGGAAGATTTGACCGTCGCGCGCCGCCACTTCCCCGAGAGCATATTCCGGGAGGTCTTGGCGGAGCCTCCTGCCGGACTGTTCGATCCGCGATCCTGGGCCTACTGGCATGTCGTTTTCGGGCTCGAAGCCCCTCCCGAGCCACCGCGCCGCCGCCTTTGAAATCCCCCCTCCCCATCGACGACGTTCTGTCCGAGCTGACGGCAGCCTTGCGCGCAGGCTCGTCCGCGGTGCTCGTCGCACCCACCGGCGCGGGCAAGACGACGCGGGTGCCGCCTGCCCTGCTCGAAGCGGGAGTCGCCGCGGAACTCCGGATCGTGATGCTGGAGCCGCGGCGGATCGCGGCCCGGGCGGCGGCTCGCCGCATGGCCGAGGAAAACGGCTGGATCCTCGGTGCCGAGGTGGGATATCAGGTGCGGTTCGACCGGCGCGCCGGACCCTCGACGCGCATCCTCGTGGTGACCGAAGGGATCCTGGTTCAGATGCTTCAGGCCGATCCGTTCCTGGAGGAGGTCGGCGCCGTGCTGTTCGACGAGATCCACGAGCGCAACCTGCAGACCGACCTCTCGCTGGCCATGGCTCGGCGGGTCCAGCGGGACATACGCCCGGATCTGCGCCTGCTCGCCATGTCGGCGACCGTCGATCCAGGGCCGATCGCACGCTATTTGGGGGATGCTCCGGTGATTGAAAGCCAGGGGCGCCTCTTTCCCGTGGAGATCGAGTATGTCGACACCCGGCGCGGGCGTCTGGAGGGCGGCAACGAGCCGCCGCTGCCCGCCCGGGCCGACGCCGGAGTGCGCCGAGCCCTGGAGAGGAGCCCCGGTGACGTCCTCGTGTTCCTTCCCGGAGTTGGCGAAATCCAGCGGACCGGAGAAGCGCTCGCCTCCTTGGCCGCCGAGCGGGATCTCGCCGTCCTGCCGCTCTATGGCGACCTCCCCCCCGAGCGGCAGGATGCGGTGCTGCGCCCCCTCGACCGTCGTAAGGTGGTGCTCGCCACAAACGTGGCGGAGACGTCCATCACGGTCGATGGTGTGACGGCCGTGGTGGATAGCGGGCAGGTGCGGCGGCTCCGCTATGACCCGGCGACCGGGCTTGATCGCCTGGAGCTGGGCAAGGTGAGCCGCGCCTCGGCAGATCAGCGGGCGGGCCGGGCCGGGCGGCAGGCCCCGGGCTTCTGCCTCCGCCTCTGGGGGGAGTGGGAGCATCCGGCGCTCCCCGAGCGCGAGATGCCCGAGATCCGCCGGGTCGACCTCGCCGGCCCGGCTCTCCAGCTCCTCGCCTGGGGAGAGGGGGATCTGGCAGCCTTCGACTGGTTCGAGGCGCCGGACCTGGCCACCCTGGCCGCGGCCACCGATCTACTCCGCCGGCTTGGAGCCACCGGCCCGCACGGACTGACGCCAACCGGCGCCGCCATGGCGCGCCTGCCGGTCCACCCGCGCCTCGCGCGGCTCCTCCTCGAAGGACATCGCCTCGGCCATTCCCGCGAAGCGGCCCTGCTCGCCGCCCTGCTCGCCGAGCGCGATCCCTTTCCCCGGTCGCCGCGGTTCGAACGAGGGACCGGCCCGCGCCGCTCCTCCCGTTCCGACCTCCTGGACCGCCTGGACGCCCTCGAGGCTTTCGAGCGCCGCGACCGCTCCGGCTCCGACCTCAACGCCGGCGCCGCCCGCTTCGTTCTCCAGGCGCGAGACCAGCTCGCCGACATGATCCGCCGCGAGTTGGGGCCCGGCGGAGCCGCGGCATCCGATCGGGACGAAGCCCTCCTGCGCACCCTGCTCGCCGCGTATCCGGACCGCGTGGCGCGGCGCCGGGAGCCGCGGAGTCCTCGCGCGTTGATGATCGGCGGCCGGGGCATCCGCCTTGGCGAGGAGAGCGCAGTCCTGGATCCCGAGCTGTTCCTGGCTTTGGAGCTCGACGCCAGCCGGATTGGCTCGCAGTCCGAGGCCCTCGCCCGCCTCGCCTCCGAGGTCGATCTCTCCTGGCTCCCGGCCGAGGCCGTGCGGACGGCTGTCGAGGTCAAATTCGATCCCGAGCGCGAGCGCGTCGTCGCCTGGAAGCGGATCCGCTTCGAGGATCTGGTCCTCTCCGAAGCCGAAGCGCCGCCGCCCGCGGCAGAGGCCGAGCAGGTGCTCATCCAGGCTGCCGCCGAGCGGCTCGACCGTGCTCTCCCACTGGAGGCTCCGGAGGTCGCCGGCTTCCTCGCGCGGGTGCGCAGCCTCCGCGAATGGATGCCCGAGATCGGCTTGCCCGCGTTCGACGCCGAAGATCTCCTGCGTCTCCTCCCCGTGCTCGCCGCCGGCAAGCGGTCCTTCGCCGAGTTGCGCCGCGTTCCCCTCCTCGACATCCTGCGCGGCGTTCTCTCCTGGGAGCAGCTCCAGACTCTGGAGCGGGAAGCGCCCGAGCGGCTGGAGGTGCCGAGCGGCAGCCGCATCCAGGTCACGTACGAGCCCGGCCGCCCGCCCGTCCTCGCCGCGCGCATCCAGGAGCTCTTCGGCCTCGCCGAAACCCCGCGCCTCGCCGCCGGCCGGGTCCCCGTCCTCATGCACCTCCTCGCTCCCAACTACCGGCCGCAGCAGGTCACCCATGACCTGCACAGCTTCTGGGAGAACACCTACCAGCAGGTCCGTAAAGAGCTCCAGGGGCGGTACCCGAAGCACGCCTGGCCGGACGATCCCTGGACCGCGAAGCCGCAACGAAAGCCCGTCAGAAGGTGAACACCCCCTCGATCCGCCGCTCCACCTCCCGCGTTCGCTCCAGCGCTGCTACGATCCGCCGAAACGTCTCGATCTCCTCCAGGCTGAGCCGCCGGCCCGCGCGCGCGGCGAGCCAGCGGTCGAGGACCTGATAGCCGCCGATCCGGCGGTACCAGACCGGAATCTCGATCCCCTCGAAGCCGAGGGCGTCTCCATTAAGAAGCACCCGCCTCTCCTCCGGCCGAAAGACGCGCGCCCGCAGTCCCGTGGCCAGCGGCCGATCGCCTTCTCCCACGAAGCGAACCGGCGAATCTTCCAGACGCGGATCACGGAGCAGGTGGAGATGGATCAGCTCCACTCCGAGCGCGGCCAGGCGATCGAACGTCTCGCGCTCAGGCGGGAAGGGAATGCGCGGGAAGTCCCTCCGGAGCAGGTCCGCGTAGCGCTCCCGATACGAGGGCGCCCAGAGCACCGCGTAGACGTAGGACAGGACCTCCTCCGGCGCCGGGATCTCGCCGTACAGCTCGCCGAGGAGGTGCCGGACCTGCTGCGTCAGGTTCGGCATCCGCTCGCCCGCGAGCGCTCCGGCCGGCTCACGCCAGAGTGGAAAGACGTAATTGACGTCGTGCGCGCTCACCGCCTTGTGCCCGGCAGGCCGGTCGGTCACCAATGCCCCCGACTCCTCCTTGTGCTGGCGCGGCACGATGAGCGCCAGGTTCTCGCCGCCTCGCAGGTGGCGCAGCACCGCCTCGCGCGGGCGCTCCAGCACGTACTCGGCGGCGAACAGGTGCCGCACGTCGAATGGCCTGACCAGGAACGTGGTGAGCCGCTCCTCCCAAGCCGTGTCCTCCCGCGCCCGCCGCAGCCGCTCCGGAGAGAGCCGCCACGCGCCGATTCCCCGGCCGCCGCCGGCCTCGCGGAGCATGAGCTCCCGCCGGAAGTCTTTCACCCTCTGGCGCAGCCGCTCCCGGTCCACGTCGGTGACCAGAGCGTCCCGCCCGGTGATGAGCCCGGCCGAGAAGACCTCGAAGATCTGCGGCAGAGGCAGGCCGCGGCGATACTCCGCCTCGATCCGCGCGTCGCCAGGGACGAAGAGATACGCGGGTCCCTGCGGCTCCACCTCCGTCCAGGAGGTCGAGCCCACGTCCCGGCTCGCCAGCCAGCGGAGCTTGTGGGCTCGGTTCCCATACAGATCGGCCCGGAGCACCCGGCGCACCAGAGTCTTCTCCTTCGAGACCCGCCGCTTGACCAGGAGGACGATCGCCACCCCCTGCTCGATGCCGAACACGTTGGCGTCCGCTCCCGAACCGTCCGGCATCCCCTCGCGCCGCCGCCGGTTCCCATGCAGGTCGAGCACGTAGACCTCGTCGAAGGTGCGCAGGAGCGACCGCCGCATGCCACGGAATGTGGTGCCGTCCAGCCAGCCGTGGTTGGTCACGAAGCCCACGATCCCTTCGCCGTTCTGGTCGACCTTCCACTGCGCGAAGCGGAGAAACTTCACGTAGTCGTCCCGTAGCCATTTCGGGTTGCGCTCGCCGAGCGGCTCGCCGTCCAATCGGAAATACCCCTCGTCGGAACGTCCATCCGCAAGCCGGTAGCCTTCGAGGAGCTGGTTGTACTTGGCGTCTGGGTTTGCCGAGTGCCCGGCCCAGGGGGGATTGCCGATCATCACGGAGATCCGCTCCTCCTGCTTGATCTGGTCCGCCTCTCGCGACTCGTGCGCCAGCGCGTCGACGTACGGGAGGGGGGTCTGTGCGCTCTCCTCGCGATGGAGGGTATCGGTCAGATACAGACGCACCCGCTCGTCGTCGCCGGGCCGGTGGCCGAGCGCCGCCAGGGTGACGCTCATCTGGAGGTGCCCGATCGCGTACGGGGCCATCATCAGCTCGAAGCCCAAGAAATGCGGCAGCAGGTGCTCCCGCACGAGCGCCGGGACCGCCGCTCCGCCGCGCTCTTGCCGCCAGGTCTGGGCGGCGGTGCGGCTGGCTTCCACGACGAAGGTCATGGTGCCCGCGGCCGGATCGAGCAACCGCACCCCGGAATCGGCGAGCCCCAGCGGGCGGCCGAGCCGGTGTCGCAGCAGCAGATCGACCGAGCGGACGATGTAGGAGACCACGGGCAAAGGCGTATAGAACACGCCGCGCCGCTTCCGCAGATCGGGGTCGTACGCACGCAGGAACGTTTCGTAGAAATGGAGGACCGGATCCGTCCCCCTCCGCTCGGACCGCGCCGTCTCGCGGAACCGGCCGAAGTCGGGGAGAGGTGACTGGCGGAGCAGGTCGACCAGATCGTCCACGATCCACTCCACCTCGGGAGGGATCGGACCCACGGAGATGTAGCGGAACACGTCGCGCAGAATGCCGCTCGATAGCGGGATCTCCTCGAACGCGCGGCGGCGGTCGAACTCCTCCCGGCTGCCCCAGCGGGCGGCGAGCAGACCATAGGCGATAGTTTGAGCGTACAGGTCGGCGAATTGGCGGACGTCGAGCTTGGACAGGAGGTACTGCCGGAAGGCCTGGTAGAACCCGGAGAGCCGCGAAACCTCTCCGCCTCCCTGCTCTCGTTCGAGACGCTCGGTAATGCGGGCTCCAAGCACGCGCGCCCGGCCGGCCAGGGCGACCGCCAGCGCCGCGGCATCGAGCGAGTGCGGTGCCCGAAACGCCAGGAAATCGCCCAGGAGAGCCAGAAGGTTTTCCTCTCCACCCGGGCCGTCGATACGCACCGCCCCCACCCGCGCGCCTTGGCGGAACAGGCGGATCTCGAAAAAGTCGGTCAGAAAGAGGTTTGGAAACGTCTCCCGGTAACGAGTGACCTGCGCCGAGATCTCGGCCCGGTCGAGATCGGTTCCCGGCCGTTTCGCCTCGACGTACCCGAGGATGGCGTGCTCCCCGTCGCGGATCTGGAGATCGAGGAGGCACGCTTCGGTCTTGCGAGGGATGACGATGGCGCGCACCCTCGGCCGCCCCAGGCGGGCCGCCATGGCCTCGAGCAACTCCCCCAGGAACGGATAAAACGACTCTTCACGGGCCTCGCCGTGCCGACCCTCCTCCTCCAACCGCTTGAGGTAGACCGCGAGCGGATGCGAATTGGGAGCCGGAACAGACGACAAACGAGTGCGGGGCGGCCGAGGGCGTAGCGCCATCGCACCCCATAGTATCCTGAAAATAGACCCAACAGGTAGAGATGATTTCTTGGACCAGCTACTTTGTCTCTTTTTCCTGCTCCGTTCGGGCGACAAGCCATTCGAGAGCCTCCGGCGTTGCCTCCCAAGCCGCACGCCCTTCCGCGGCATAGGCGTGAGCCTCCTCCTCGCTCCCCGTGGCGATCAGTCGCGACGTGAGGATCGGGGGGTTGGCTGAAGGAGCGAGGAGAGCCGCTGGAACGAACGCGTTGGCATGGCAGGCCTGGGCCAGGAACCCGCGAGCCACCGGCGAGTCTCCCTGGACGCGGAAGGCGAGAAGCACCCTGGGCCAGGTCCAGAAGGCGGAGGCATCGCGATACCGGCTCAGCAGCTCTTCGAGCTCATCGTGCCGCCGCAGGTGGAGGAGGGAATCGGCCAGAAGATAGCGGACCTTGGCGCTGTCCATCCTGTCGAGCCGCAAAAGCTCCTGGAGAGGCTCGATCGCCTCGTTGTGCCGGCCGGCATCGCGGAGCGACTCCGCACAACGATAGAGGGCGCTCAGGTATTCGGCGGCGTCCCCGCTACGGATCATTTGTTCCCGGAAAGCCTCGAAAACCGTTCGCAGCTCGAGCAGATCGTGCCGGAGCTCGATCTCGGGAGCCGAAGCTCCGGGCTCCCCCAGCGCCAGTGCCGTTCGGATCTTGTCGGCGACCTCCAGATCGACGACCTGTATGCGTTCCGGGCGGTAGCCGGTGCGACGCGCCAGCTCCGGCAGGGCATCGGTAGCAAGGGAGCCCTCCGGTGCGCCCGCCACCCGCGACATCGCGATCTCGCTGGTCGGCAGATCGAGGGCGAGCGCGGCCCAGACCATCTCCAGCCGCGGCTCGCTCTCCTCCTCGGCTTTGACCCACATGGGCAGAAGGAAAAGATCCACCTGCCACACCGCGCCGGGCTCCCTCGGAGCCTCGAAGAACTCTCCCAGATCCCGCTGCTCCATTGCGCCCTCCTGTGCGCAGTGTAGCGCACGAGAGAGACTTGTCGCAGCGGGGAGGGACTTTTCTTCTCTCTTCCTATCCCTTCTTGTACTTGACGCGGATTCCCTCGGCCGCCTTCTTGGGGTCCATCGTCTTCAGCGAGTCGAGGGTGTACTCCCAGATCAGGGTGTTCCCCTCCTTGCGGTGGGCGTTGTGCTCCAGGACCGGGAACGGCGCCTCGATCTTCCAGGCGATCCGCAGCCCTTTGAAGGCGTCCTCGAGCTGCTTCTCCATCTCGGGAGACACCTGCCCCTCGCCGCCCATCTCCTGCTTCTGCTCTTCGAGAGGGTTCTTGGCTTTGGTGGTGAGCAGGATGGTGTTCCCCTGCTCGGTGATCTCCAGATCGCCGAAGGGGGTGTCGAAGGGGTTTTCAGGAGCGGGCGGACCCTGCTGCGCCTCGGCGGGCTTCGGCTCCGAGAGCTTGACCTGCTTCAGCTTGTGGACGTCGTCGAAGCCGAGCGTGAAGGCGGCCAGCATCTTCAGCCCCTGGTCCTGGAAGTTGCTGTCGAGCAGCTTGACGCCGGCCGGCAGGCTCTTCGCCAGCTCCGCTTTCTGCTTCTCCGGATCGGGCTGGCTCTCAGTCTTCTTGGCATTGGCCAGGAAGTCCTTCTTGGCCTGCTCGATCTCCGCCGCGGTTGGCTCCCCCTCCTTCCCCTCCATGGACCGCTGCATCATCAGCATCATGGTGACCATCGGCTCCATGTTCACCTTCATGGAGAACCCGGCCTTGCCGGAGAGGTCCTTCTGGAGGACCAGCGACTGCTCCACGTCGAAACACCCGGTCAGCAGGAGACACCCCGCCAGACCGAGCCCGAGGCTCGCCTTCCGGTTCATCGTGACCTCCTTTTAGTAGGCCCGAGCGGCCTCTTCCATCTTCTGGGCTTGGAAGTGCGAGGTCAAGGGCTCGACCAGAGGGTCCAGGTCCCCCTCCATGATGGTGGGGAGCTGGTGGATCGACAATCCGATGCGATGGTCGGTCACCCGGCTCTGCGGGAAGTTGTAGGTGCGGATCTTCTCGGAGCGGTCCCCGGAGCCCACCATGCGCCGGCGCTCTTCGGCGACCGCCGAGTCCGCCTTCTCCCGCTCGATCTCCAGGAGCCGCGCCTTGAGCACGCGCAACGCCTTTGCCTTGTTCTTGATCTGGCTTCGCTCGTCCTGGCAGCTCACCACCAGGCCGCTCGGGATGTGCGTGAGGCGCACCGCGGAGTAGGTCGTGTTGACCCCCTGGCCGCCGGGACCCGACGCGCAGAAGCGGTCGATCCGAAGGTCCTTCTCGTCGACCTCGACCTCCACATCGTCAGCCTCCGGGAGCACGGCCACGGTCACCGCCGAGGTGTGAATGCGCCCGGCGGCCTCGGTCGCCGGCACGCGCTGCACGCGGTGGACGCCGCCCTCGTACTTCAACCGGCTGTAGGCGCCCCGGCCCTCGACGATGGCCGAGATCTCCTTGACGCCGCCCAGCTCGGACTCGGAGAGGTCGATGACCTCGATCCGCCATCCCTGCCGCTCGGCGTAGCGGCTGTACATGCGGAACAGCTCGGAGGCGAAGAGCGTGGCCTCGTCGCCGCCGGTGCCGGCGCGGATCTCCAGGACCACGTTGCGCAGGTCGTTGGGATCTTTGGGCATCAGCTCGACGCGGAGCCGCTCTTCGAGATCGGCGATGCGCACGACGAGCTGCTCGCGCTCCTCGCGCGCCATCTCCCAGAGCTCATCGCCCTTGGACAGGCCGGCGAGCATCTCCTCGGTCTCGGCGCTCTGCTGCCGGAGGCTCTTGTACTCGCGGTACAGCTCCACCACCGGGCTGATCTCCGCCAGGGCCTTGTTCGTCTCTGCGTAGACCTTGCGGTCGGTCAGCACCGCCGGATTGGCGAGCCGCTGGCTGAGCTCTTCGTGAGTTTTTTCCAGTTGGGCGAGTTTCTCGATCATGACACGGACCTCAGGCTTGCCTGGTCAGGAGGATGGAATGTCAGTCTGGCCGTGCGCTCAGGCCAGACTGAATCCCACGAATCCCATGGCGCGGATGCCTTCGGCCGGCGCAGCTAAGCGCTGGGCTGATTGTAGCGGCGCTTGAACCGCTCGACGCGGCCCGCGGTGTCCACCAGCTTCTGCTTGCCCGAGAAGAACGGGTGGCAGGCGCTGCAGATCTCCAGCCGGACCTCATCAGTGGTGGAGTGGGTCTCGAAGGTGTTCCCGCACGCGCAGTGCACGGTCACCATATGCAGAGTCGGATGAATGTCTTTCTTCACGGCGCGTTCCTTGCTTTCGTAGTGTTCCCCGGTCATGAGGGAACTGGGTCTGAAGGCGGTTCCAAGAACACGGAAGCCTAAACGATGAGGCGGTCTTTGACAAGGCCGCCCTCTCGATTCCAACAACGGGATCAACAAGAAGCCGGGCTAGACTATTCTCGCCATGGGATTTCACGACGACTGCCTCGTCCTCGACGGCCACACCGACGTCCCCACCCGACTCTGGGAGGCGCCCGCCGATCTGGGCGCGCCGCAGAAGGACCGCCACGTGGACCTGCCGCGCCTCCGCCAGGGTGGAGTGGACGGCGTCGTCTTCGCGCTCTACGTCCCTCCGGTGCTCTCTCCCGAGCGCGGGTGGGAGCACGCCCTGGCGCTCCATGCGGCCACGGAACGCGCGCTGGAGCCGCTCGCCGGGAAGATGGAGATCGTCACGACCGCCGAGGATCTGCGCCGGGCCGCGTGGCGCGGCGTGGTGGGCGTGCTGATCGGCCTCGAAAACGGCCGCCCGTTGACCCTGCCCGGCGCCCTCGACACCTGCGTCAAGCTCGGAGTCCGCTATGTGACGCTGACCCACAACGGCACTCACGAGTGGTGCGATTCCGCCACCGACGCTCCCGCCCACGGTGGTCTTTCGGCGGAAGGGGAGCGGATCGTCCGCGAGCTCAACAAGCGGGCCATCGTGCCGGACGTCTCCCATATCTCGGACGACGCCGTGCTCCACGTGCTCGACGTCTCGAAGTCGCCGGTGATCGCCAGCCACTCGTCGGCCCGCGCGCTCTGCGACCACCCGAGGAATCTCCCGGACGCCCTGATCCGCGAGATCGGCCGCCGGGATGGGGTGGTGATGGCCAACAGCTACACCGCGTTCGTCGATCCCGCCGCCGCCAAGGCCGATCGCGAGCGCGGCCCGCTCGTCCGGCCGATGCTCCAGGAGACCGAGGAGGCGTACATGGCCGATCCCGGCAAGCACTGGGAAGAGCGCGCGCGCCTCTTCGTCGACCACCCCCTGCCCGAGGTCCCCCTCGACCGCTTCGTGGACCACCTCATCCACATGATCGGCCTGGCCGGCGAGGAGCACGTCGGGGTCGGCACGGACTTCGACGGCATCCCCGACACCCTGAAGGGCTTCGAAGACCCGTCGCGCTTCCCCGACCTCACCGCCGCGCTGCTGGCGCGGGGCGTGGACAAGGCCGGGGTGCGGTTGATCTTGGGAGAAAACTTTCTGCGGGTGTTGCGGCAGGCGGAACAGCTCGCCTAATACCGCCCTCCCACCCCCGCGCTCGGCCCGAACAAAACCGCATTCAGGAAGATCGGCGCGGTCGCCCGCCAGAACAGCCGGAAGGCGGGATCCTGCGCGAAGAGGACAATCGCTCCGGAGCCACGGGGCTCCATTCCGACCAGCAGCGAGCCGGACAAGCGTTCCTCGGCCTCGGGCCAGGCGAAGCCGGCCAGCACCGGGTTCTCGTCGAGCGCCACCAGCACGTCTTTCCGCGAATCGCCGAAGGTCTTCAGTACGGTCGAGCTCTCATAGAGCACCGGCGGCGAGGTGGCCAGGCCGGCGGTCAGCGGGTGGAGCGGTTGCATCTGCGTGGCGAGCACCGCGCCGGGCGTGAAGATCGGACGCGAGGCGAGCTCCCGCTCGATCGAGCTCTCGGAGACCTCGGGGTCTTCTGTCGCGCCACCCTTCTTCTCCTCCTCGTCGTCATCCCGCTTCGGCGGCTGCCAGCTCTTGACCGCGCTCAGCTCGTGCTCCTGCAACCACTGGATCGCCTCCCCGACCGCCACGAGCTCGCCCCCCCCTTTGATCCAGGCGTCGAGCGCAGTGCGCGCCTGCTCGCCGATCCGGTCCTCGTAGCTGCCGCTGGGCAGCACCAGGACGTCGAAATCCGCCAGGTCGATCTGCCGCAGGGTCGCCACGTCGATCCGGTCGTGCGGGATGCCGATCTGCCGGTCGAGGAGCGACCAGAGGAAGCCGAAGGAGGTCGAGTCCACCCCCTCGCCGCTGATCAGACCGATCCGCACCGGCCGCACCGCCGGCATGTTGTTCGACCCGAGGGAGATCCCCTGAATCTCCCAGGACGCGGCCACCCCTTCCGCCACCATCTTGTTCTCCGCGAGCAGGCCCTGCAATTGATCCCGCAGGTTCTCGGGATTGCCGAGCCGGGGGATGAACAGCGTCCCGGCCGGATAGCTCCCCGCCGGCCCCGTGAAGCTGGAGAGGGCGATCCGATAGCTCATATCCCGCTTGCGCAGCTCCGCGGCGAACCGGTAGGAGCCGAGCCCCTGCGGCGGCACCAGGAAGCCGAGGCGGCCGTCGCCGCGGATCCCGCTGGACGCTTCCCCGAGCGGGCGCAGCCCGGCGGGCTCGTGCGCGGCCACCCAGGTGTCCACGTTGTAGGCGAGGGGGAGTGACCAGGCCGTGATGTCGTAGAACTCGGGCTCCAGGTTCGCCTCCAGGCGCTGCCGCTGCCGTTCGAGGAACGCGTCGTTCATCGGGGAGTCCAGCTCGAGGAGAGCATCGACCAGGTTGCCCAGCGGCTGGACCGTGGACACCACGTACGTGCCCGCCCCGAAGCGCCGCGGCGCCTCCTCCCCACCCGCCAGCCGGCGCGCCGGAACCTCCTCCGCCTGGGCGAGCTGGTGCACCCGCACGCCATGGAACGCCAGGAGATCGGCCAGCGCCCGCGCCTCCTGCTGCTCCGCGGACCACAGGTAGACCCGCCCCTGGGAGCCGGCGCGCAGGCGCGTGGCCACGAAGTCCTCGCGCAGCTTCCGGGCGTTGCGGGCCGCGGTGCGCAGGGTGGCGAGCGAGGTCGTCAGGTGCCGCGCCACGCGGTCGGCCAGGGTCAGCACGCTGCCGTCCGGTAGGGCGAGAGCCAGGCCGCCGCGCCCGCCGCCGGCCATCTCGTAGGTCATACCTACGGCGCCGCGCAGGCTCGGGTAGGAATCCCCATAGCCGGGATAGAAGAGGTCGTAGTTCTCCCCCTTGAAGTAGACCCACCCCATGCGGTCGAACGCCTCGGCGTTGCCGCGCCCGAACGTGTCGAGCCAGGAAACCACGCGGCGGTCGATCCGCGGATGGACCGGATCGGCGGCCGGCGGGAAGAAGTAGCTCGACTCGCTGCTCATCTCGTGGAAGTCCACGTAGACGTGCGGCTCCCAGGAGCGGTAGAGGGCGATGCGCTGCTTCGTCTCCTGCTGGCTCACCCACGCCCAGTCGCGGTTCAGATCGATCAGGTAGTGGTTCGGCCTTCCTCCCGGCCACGGCTCCCAGTGCTCGGCCGCGGCCCGGTTCGGGTTTGGCGCGTCGCCGACGCGCTGGCGGAAGGAGGTCACGTAGCGCTCGCGGCCATCCGGGTTGACCAGCGGATCGATCAGGACGATCGTGTTGCGCAGGATCTCCTCCATCTCCCCCTGCCCGGCGGCCAGGAGGTAGATGGTGGCCAGCGCGGCCTCGGCCGACGACGACTCGTTGCCGTGGACGCCGTAGGCCAGCCAGACGATGGCCGGGAGCTTCTGGACCAGCCGGTCCCGCTCGGACTCGGGGACTCCCGCCGGCTCGCCGAGGCGGAGGTGGTCCCGCCGGATCTCGTCGAGGCGCGCCAGGTTCTCCGGCGTCCCCAGCGTCACCAGCCGCAGCGGCCGCCCCTCAGCCGTGCGGCCGTACTCGGTGAGCTTGACCCGCGGCGACACCGCGGCGACCGCATCGATGTATTCGAGCATGCGGTCCCACGAGGTGAACCGGGCCCCGAGCGGATACCCCAGGAAGGCGTCGGGCCGGGGGACCTTGCCGTCCGTGGCGGGAAGCTCGAGCACCTCGCCGCGGGAGAGGGGAGCGATCAGGCCGGTGGCGGTGGCCGGAAGCTGAGCGCCAGCCACGCCGGCGGCTCCAAGATGGAAAGCCGCCGTCAGGACAAGGGCGGCGGAGAGCACGAAGGACTTGCGGAACATGACGGAACAATCTCCCGAGAGAAGCATGAAAGACCCGGCCCGCGCCGTTGCGGCAGCCGGTGCAGACGGAAAGGAGCGCACGGTCAGGAAGACGCGAGACTCTCCGACGAGATGTTGAGCCGCTTCATCATCTCGTGGAGCGTCGTGGGCTTGACCTGCAGCAGCTCCGCGGCACGCTTCTGCACGCCGCCGCAGGCCTGGAGCGCCTTGATGATGATCTGCCGCTCGTACTCGCTGACCGCGTCCTTGAACGGGACGCCGTTCGCCGGCAGCACCGGAGGCGGCAGACCGACCGAATCAGGGGACCGCACCGACGGCGGCAGGAGGTCCACGTCGAGCATCTCGCCGGTGGACAGCACCACGGCCCGCTCGATCACGTTCTCCAGCTCGCGGACGTTGCCCGGCCAGTGATAGTCGAGCAGCACCTCCATCGCGCGCGGGGAGATCTGGTGGAGCGCCTTCTCATTCTCCCGCGCGAAGTGGGCCAGGAAGTGCTGGGCGAGGAGCCGGATGTCCTCGGTGCGCTTGCGCAGCGGCGGCAGGTTGATGACGATCACGTTCAACCGGTAGAACAGATCCTCCCGGAACGCCCCCTGCTGCACCGCCGCCTCCAGGTCGGCGTTGGTGGCGGCGATGATCCGCACGTCCACCCGGATCGTCTCGATCCCGCCCAGCCGCATGAACTCCTTCTCCTGGATGACGCGCAGGAGCTTGGACTGGGTGTCGAGCGGGATGTTGCCGATCTCGTCGAAGAAGATCGAGCCGTTGGTGGCGATCTCGAACAGCCCCTTCTTGCTGGCGATCGCGCCCGTGAAGGCGCCGCGCATGTGCCCGAAGAGGTTGCTCTCCAGGAGGTCGGCCGGCATCGAGCCGGAGTTGACCGTCACGAACGGCCCGCTCGCCCGCCGCGAGTGGTGGTGGATCGCCTTGGCCACGAGCTCCTTGCCGGTACCGCTCTCGCCAAGGATCAGGATGTTGCTTTTGGATGGCGCGGCGAGCCGGATCAGGTCGTAGACCTGCTGCATCGGTTTGCTCTTGCCGATGATGTTGTCGAACCCGAAGCGCTGCCGGAGCTGCTCGCGCAGCGACTGGTTCTCGAGCGTGAGGCTGCGCTGCTCCAACCCCTTGTGGATGGTGAGCAGGACCTCCTCGTTCTTGAATGGCTTCGGGATGTAGTGGAACGCCCCCTCGCGCATGGCGTCGATCGCGCTCTCGATCGACGAGTAGGCGGTGATCACGATGACCACCTGGTCGGGCCAGCGCTGGCGGATGTGCTGCAACACTTGCATGCCATGCATGCCGGGGAGCATCAGGTCGAGGAGGACGAGGTCGATGTCCTCGCGCTCCAGGATCTCGAGCGCCTCTTCGCCGGAGTAGGCGGAGATGGTGCGATGCCCTTCCTTGCGGATGAGCACGCTCAGAACGTCTTGAAGAACCTCCTCGTCATCGACGATCAGGATGTTCATGCAGAGGTCTCGGAGATCCGCGGGAGAGCGCGGCCCGCGCCATGGCGGGGCAGCTCCACGACGAAGCAGGCGCCTTCGCCGGGCTCGCTCTCGGCGCGCAACGCACCGCCGTGGCGGCGCACGATCTCCGAGCTGATGGACAGCCCGAGCCCGGTGCCGCCCCGGTTGAGCTTGGTCGAGTAGAACGGCTGGAAGACCGTCTCGAGCTTGTCCGCCGGGATGCCCGGCCCGTTGTCCTGGATGCGCACGCGCAGCAGCCCGCCGTCCGCCTCCAGGGAGATCTCGATCCGCCCCCCGCACGCGGGGCTCGCGCACGGCCCGGCCACGGCGTCGAAGGCGTTGAGCAGCAGGTTCGTGAACACCTGCTGGAGCTCGCCGTCGCAGCCGAAGACGAACAGGTCGCCCGCCGACTCCCCCTCAGCTCCTTCGGGTTCGTCGGGGAAATTCCAGATCACCTCGACCCGCCGCTTCTCCATCCGGTCGGCCAGCAGCTCGACGCAGTCGCGCAGCAGCGGCGCGATCAACACCGGACCGCTCTCCTTCTGGCGGTTGCGCGCCAGCTCCAGGAGGTTGTTGACGATACGCGCCGCGCGGAAGGTCTGCCGCTCGACCTTCTTCAGGATCTCGTAGTGCGGATCGGTCTCGGGTGTGTCGGCGAGCAACATCTGGGCGTAACTCGAAATCCCGGTGATCGGGGTGTTCACCTCGTGGGCCACGCCGGCCGCCAGCATGCCGAGGGCGACCAGCCGGTCGTTTTCCTGCAGGGCCTTCTCCATCGCGACCCGCTCGGTGACGTCGTGCACCACCAGGACGCGGAGGTCCTCGCGCCCGCACAGGCCGCCGGCAAACGCCGCCAGGCTCACCTGGAGGACGCGCTCCCCGCCCCCCTCAGAGGCACCGCCGACCCAGCGGATCTCCCGCGGCAGCTCGCCCGGAGCGGGCAGCGGCGTCACCGGCAGCACGTCGGCCAGCTTGCGGCCGAGGAAGGACGACCTCTCCTGGCCGGCCAGAACGGCGAACGCCGCGTTGGCGGAGGCGATCCGCTGCTCCGGATCGAGCACCGCGATGCCGGCGGGAGAGGACTCGAAGATCCCCTCGGTATAACGCTGGAGGCTCTGGACCTCTTCCAGCCGCAGGTGGAGCTGGCCCAGGAGCTGGGCGTTCTCGATCGCCAGCGCCGCCTGGTCGAGCAGGTGGCGGATCAGCTCCATGTCGTCGCTGTTGAGCGGCGTCTGCTCCAGCTTGAAGCCGGTCAGCACCAGGCCGATCGCCCGGCCGCGCAGGGTGAGCGGGAAGGCGTAGCGGTAGCCGGCCACGAACAGCCGCTGCTCCGGCGTGATGGCTTCCAGGGGGAACGCCACGCCGGACAGGCGGATCTGGTCGCGATCCCACACCTCGCCCAGCACGTCATAAGGGACACGCTCCGGCGCTTCGGATTCGGAGCGGATCGCCACCAGCGCGTCTCCCTGGGCGAGCCAGAGGTTGGCTTTCTCCAGGTCGACGCCATCCTCGATCTGGCGGAGGAGCGTCGTGCAGAGCCGGCCGAGGTCGCGCTCGTGGAGCAGCTCGCGGCCGAGCTCCGAGAGGGCGCGCCGCTTGCCGAGGGCGCCGCGGTACTGGAAGCGCTCCAGAGCGTCGGTGATCCCCTTGCGGGTCGGCACCAGCAGGCCGGCGATGCTCAACCCCGCCACGAACATCAGGAGGTTCCGCGCCACCGCCATGTCCGGCGAGATGCCGCGCGAGATCGCCAGGTTGACCAGCGAGAAGCCGATGATGCCGAGGAGCAGCGTGAGCGTCATCGAGATCGTGTCGCGGACGATGACCTCGATGTCCCACAGCTTGTAGCGCAGGATCGCGTAGGCGAACGTCAGCGGCACCAGGCCCAGGGACAGAACGGCGATCGCGGTCAGCAGCTCGTTCCCGCGCAGACCGAAGACGGCCGGCAGCCCGTAGAGGACGAGGAAAGGCAGATACCCGCCGCCCACGCCGAACGCCACCCACTGCATCTGCCGCTGCTCTTCCCAGGCCCGGCGGAGCGTCAGGCGCCAGGCGAGGATCACCACCGCCGCGACGGCAAAGACGGCGAGGTGGACCATCTCGATCCGGTCGAAGAGGAACAGGCGCTCGGGCAGCGACCGGCCGAACATCCAATGGCCGTTCGCCAGCGCGAGGTCGAGATGCAGCGTGAGCGCCACGGCGCCCGGCAGGTAGAGGAATGGCACGATCCGCCGGGCCCACGCCGTGCGCGGCGGCGTCGGGAAGACCAGGAACAGGTGCAAGGTCAGCGCCGGGAGCAGGCTGAGCGCGATCTTGTCGCTCAGGTGGAGCATCCGATAGAGGCCGTCCACCGCCCCCAGGGGCGTGGGCATCGGAGTCACCAGGTAGAAGACCGCCGAGGTCAGGCACCAGAGAAAGAACAGAAACCCCTGGGCCGTCGCCTGCCGGAGCAGCGTGTACAGGCCGATCAGCAGGTAGATGACGCCGATCAGGGCCAGGATCAGGTACGGGAAGTCGACGTTCAGCGCCGGGCGCTGGTACTGGACGGCCAGCACCTCGGGCCCGCGCAGGATGGTCAGCGTGCTCTCCGGGTTCTGGCGCAGCGTCTGCACCAGCCCCGCCGCGCCGCCGATCTCGCTCTTCCCGACGAGGAAGATCTGGTCCCCCGGCAGGAGCCCTGTCCGCGCATCCGTCACGTCGAGCACCTCGACGCCGGCGCCGGTCGCAGCCGCCGTGAAGCCGAGCGGCTGGAAGGACTGGACTTTGCGGACCACGCTCCAGCCGCTGAGCGCAACAGCTGCGAGCGCCAGCAGCAGGGAGACGGCGAGTCGAAGTGTTCTTACGTTCATTCGGGGGACCAATACGTGGTCACCTCGCGGGAATAGCACTTTCTATGCCACCGCAACGCATTTTTGAACCCGCCTAAAACCTCGATTTTCCGGTAGTTTGAGGCAGTTTCATCCAGAAAAGCGGATGCTATCCAATTTTCCGGATTCAAGGGATTGACGGCGCGGCTGTTTCTTTCGCGAAATTCGCAAGAGCCCCGGATTTCAACCCGGGGCGGGTAAGGGCCTGGGGGTTGGGAGCGAATCTAGAACTTCACCGCGATCCCGCCCATCAACCGGCGGCGCAGCTCGTTCTCGTGATCGTGGTTGGAGGAGCTCGACGCCAGCGGGCCACGGCTCAGCTCCATGTTGAGCTGGACCGCCCAGTCCGCCGCCAAATCCATCAGGAAACCGAGGTCCTGGGTGACCTGGAAGCGCAGGCGCTCGACGTCGGCCGAGGCCGAAGGGCGCTGGCCGTCGGTCTGCTGCAGCTCCTGCGAGAGGTGGTGGAAGGCCACGAACACTCCCGTCGAGGAGCCCAGGAACTGGGTGTCGAGCGAGGTCACCATGTAGCTGATCTGGTTCTCGTAGGACTGCCGGTCGGCCGCCAGGAACGTGCCACCGCCGCCCTTCGCCAGGCTGGACTCGAAGCGGGTGAGCACGTGCGGGCCGATCTTCTTGGTGAGCTCCAGGCGCATCTCGGGGAGGGAGTCGCCCTGGACGAGATAGAGGCTCTCGGAGCGGTCGAACAGCTCGTTGCTGAAGTAGAGGCGGAGCGTCTCGCCGATCTCGCGGTGGCTCGCCGAGAGGGAGAGCGACTCGTCCTCGCCGAGCTGCCGCGACAGGCCGAGCTGATAGCAGGTCGAGCTGCCCTGCTCACAGAGGTCCGACTCCTCGAACAGCGTCGGGAGAAAGTCCAGCTCGAGCTGCGTCTCGTCATAGACCCGGCGGCTGGCGTTCGCCTGCATCTGCCAGTTGGAGCCGAGCTGGAGGACGATGCCTCCCTGCGGCATCAGCGACAGGCTGCCGTCCGAAAGGGTGCTGTAGAGGCCGTATTCGAGGAGCACCGCGGGCCGGACCCGCACACCGCCGCGGCTGAAGGCGTCGATGCTCTGCGACACCGGCACCTGGTCCGGCCGCAGCGAAGCGGCGTCCAGGCCGAACTGGCGCTCGCGGTAGCGGAGGCCGGTCTGCAGCATGTTGCGGTCGCCGAGAGAGGTCGTGTACGCCCCCTCCAGCCACCAGCTCTGCGAAGCTTCCGGAATGCCCAAGGGATCGATCGGACCCTGGCGGTGGTAGTTGTTCTCCGCCGTGTACTGGGCCGAGACCTCGGAGCGGCCGTTCTCGCCGACCTCCTGGGTCCAATTGACTTTGTAGTGCTCGAAGTCGACAGGCTCCATCCCACCCCGATCTTCCGTGCGTCCGGCGAACCGGTTGCTGAGGGAAGAGACCGTCAGGCGGCTGGAGCTTCCGTGGCTCAAGTCGAGCGACAGGGCGCTCGCCTGGCCCCCGGTCCCAGGGCCGCCGACGGACACCGGATTTCCGTTGAGAGACCAGAAGTTGCCGCGCAATCCGACCTGCACGTCGCCGACCGTGCCCTTGATGCCCAGCCCGGCGCCGGACACCTGCCCGTCAGCCGCGATCTGGTCGACTCCGGTCATAGCCTGCATCTCGGTCCGGAAGCCCGTGCCCGCGAGATCGATCCGCTGGCCGGAGCTCATCGGGTAGAGCTGGGCGAGCTCCACCTCCTGGGTGACCTCACCGCGCTCGATCTCGCGCAGGACGTCGCCGGGGATGCGCGAGCGGACAGACCAGAAGTCGTCCTCCTTCGCGGAGGTCGTCCCGACCGGACGTTCCGTGAGCTGCAGCTCGACGAACTGATAGTTCTGCGCCGCGGTGCGCGTGAGCATCACCACGACGGGGACGAAGCCTGGCTTGTGCGCGATGATCTTGTAGAGGCCCGTCGGCAGGTCCTGGAACAGGAAGCTCCCCTTGGCGTCGGTCAGGACCTTGCGGACGCTCAGATCCGCGAGCTGGTAGGCATAGACGCCCGCCGCGGACAGCGGCGCGGCCTCGCCGAGGACGCGCCCGCCAACGCCGGAGCGGCCGGCTCGCGCAGTCTCCCCGCCGACCGTACCCGCTCGGGCAGCCCCGGCGATGAGAGCCAGGGCAACAAAGAGCGGTAGGGATTTGCTGGCGGCTTTCATGAACCTTTCCCCCACGATCTCAGAACTGTACGCCCCCTTGTCAATACCTGTCAAACCTCCGGGAGACCTTTCCGCATTCCGCCTGCTCATCCACTGCGCAGAAGACCGCGCGGCTCAAGGATTACTCCACTTTGTACGTGACCGCGTCGGACCGCCCGAGGTCGTCGGTGACCACCAGGCGATGCTCCCCGGGGACGCTGTCCAGGAACCGGTTCTCCTGGGGAGCCATCGCGGCTACGAGCTGGCCATCCTGATACCAGAACAACCGGGAAGCCCCCGAATCTGCTCGCGCCACCAGAGGGATGCGCTGATATTCGGGAGGTGCATCCCGCCGCATCCGGTACGGCGTGGACGCGTCGGGCGAGACGATCCGCGGCGGCTCGCCCGCCGGAACCCCCTGGCACGCCGGAGACAACGGCGGAGGCCCTTCGACCGGATTGCCCTGCGCCCGCCACCACGCCAGCAGCTCGGCCGGAGGCACCGTGAGCAACCGGAACGCCGTCCGCCGTCCGGCCAGGCAGTCTCCCGCCAGAAGCTCTCCGCTCGCCGCATCCACCAGCACCCGCCGGTGCCAGGAGCAGGCCGCCAGCCGCGACCGCCCCGGCAGATACGGCACCCGCACCCGCGCCGGGCACCACGGCCCGGGCAGCCCGTGGCTGACCGCGCACACCTCGATCGTCTCGGACGGCACGAGCTCCGGAGCCGGAGCCACCCCTTCCGGATCGATCGACCGGAAGAGATCGAAGAGGAGAGGCCCCGCATGCTGGCTCCCCGAGATCCCCTGGCGCGGCCGGCCGTCGAAGTTCCCTACCCAGACCCCGATCGTGTACCGGCGGGACATCCCCACCGCCCACGCATCGCGATGGCCATACGACGTCCCCGTCTTCCACGCCACCCCCGGCACGCCGCGCGTCAGATCCCACGCCTCCGGAAGGTCCGGCCGCCGCACGTCGGTGAGGATGCGGATCACGGCGCCGGCGGCTTCGCGGGAGAAGAGGCGCGACCCCGCCGGGGACGGAGGGCCTTCGATCCACCGCACCGGCCTGAACACGCCACCCTCCGCCAATGACGCATACAGATTCACCAGATCCACCAGCCGCACCTCGCCCGCCCCGAGCACCAGCGGCAGGCCGTAGTGCGCCGCCGGCCGGTCGAGCGTCTCGAGGCCACCGCGCACCAGCAGCCGGTGGAACTCGGGGAGCCCGATCTCCGCCAGCAGCCGCACCGCGCTCGCATTGAGCGACTGGATGAGCGCGTCCCGCACCGTCGCCAGCCCGCGGTAGCGCTCGTCGTAGTTCTCGGCCACGTAGCCCGAGAAGTCGGTCGGCACGTCCAAGAGCCAGGAGTCGGGGATCACCCGCCCCTGGTCGAGCGCCATGGCATAGAGGAACGGCTTGAGCGTCGATCCCGGCGACCGCCGGGCCACCGCGCCGTTGACCTGCCCCTGCCACGCCGCCTCTGCGAATCCCGCCGAGCCCACCAGAGCCCGCACCGCCCGTGTCTCGTTCTCGATCACCACCACCGCTGCGTTGCCGATCCCCGTCGCCCGCAGCTCGCCGATCCGGCGCGCCACCTGCTCCTCGGAGATGCTCTGGAGATCCCGGTCGAGCGCCGTACGGATCCGCGTCTCCCCCAATTGTCCTGATTTTCCGGACAAGTTCCCCGCCGCCAGCTCCGCCAGATGGGGAGCCGAGAACGGAGGCCGCCGCCGCGACGACGGCAATGGCTCCGCCCGAGCATGCTCGATCTCCTCCTGAGGAAAGACCCCGCGAGCCGCAAGCTGCCGCAACACCCGGTCGCGAGCCGCCCGAGCCTCGGCCGGATGCAGCGTCGGGTCGTACCGCACCGGAGACCGGGGGAGAGCCGTCAACAGAGCGATCTCCCCGAGAGACAGCCGGTCCGGGCTTTTCCCAAAGTAGAACCAAGCCGCCGCCCCAACGCCCTCCACGTTCCCGCCGTACGGCGTCAGATTGAGATAGATCTCCAGCAGCTCCTCTTTCGAGAAGCGAGCCTCCAGCTGCAACGCCCGGAAGCTCTCCCGCACCTTGGCGCCCAGAGTCCGGCGCCCCGGCACCGCCATCCGAGCAATCTGCATCGGAATCGTCGAAGCCCCCGAAACCACCCCCCCCGCCCGCACGTTCGACCACGCCGCCCGCACCACCGCCATCGGATCGACCCCGAAATGCCGCCGGAACCGCTGGTCTTCGGAAGCCATCAGAGCCTCCGGAAGCTCCGGAGGAAGCTCCGCCAGGCGGACGACCGGAAACCGCCACCGGTGGTCCGCCGGCAGGAAGAAGCGGAGCGGCTCGCCGGTGTGGTCGGTGACCACAGTCGCTGGGGGACGATTCAGGGTCTCCCAGGGGAAGGGGAAGAGGAGGTTGAGGAGGAACCAGATAAGGAAGGGGGCGGCGAAAAAGGCGGCGGCCACGAGCAGGCGGCGGCGCCGGCCCCACCCCGGGTTGAAACCCGGGGCTACGGAGGATGCCGTCCCGTTCGGGACGGAGGTCCCGCCCGACCGCCCCATCCATCGCGAGAACACCCCCGTCCCGGAGGGACGGCATCTTCGATAGCCCCGGGTTTCAACCCGGGGCGGCGCCGCGGGCGCGGGTGAGGCCGTCTCGTTCATTCCCGCAATCCGACCTCGACCTCGCCTCTCTCCCCCGTCGCCCGCAAAGCCGGGTCATACATCGCCTCCGCCTGCACCGGAGGCAACCGGAACGTCCCAGGAGTCACCGCCCGCACCACCGAATAAAACGTCTGCCACGAATTCGGAGGCAGGTTCGCAAACACCAGAATCCGGTCGTCCCGCAGATCCATATACGAAGGCCGCAGATTCGCATCCGTGATCCACGGCAGCTTCTCCGTCGTCTCCAGCCGCGGGTTCTCCACCTCCAGACCCGACGGCAGCAGGTTGACGATCGCCACGTTCTGCACCGGCCCGGACACGCTCCGCACCCGCGTCCTCACCACCAGCAGATCCCCCTGCTTCACACTTCCCAGGTCGACCTCCTTGCCCTCGCGGGTCAGGTAGACGCGCTCCACCTCCAACCCGTGGCTCGCCGGCTTGTAGGCCGCGTCGGTCGGAATCCCCCGCGTCAGCAGGTGATAGAAGGCCGCGCCTTCGCGGTAGCCGGGGTTCATCCGGATCTGCACCGGCCCCGATCCCGGGATAGCAAACTTCATCGTCTGGTTGGTGAACGTCCCGACGGCTCGGCCTCCCACCAGCACCGTACCGCTGTAGGCCGGTTGGCGCGCCTGGCGCTGGGCGAGCTGGCCGAGGGCGAGCAGGGCCCAGCCTTCCTCCTGCGTCGTCCACTCGCCGACCTCGCTGGCGTCTCGCGACAGGCGGCTCACCAGCGCGGGGATCTGGGCATGATTCGGCGCCGCATCCAACAAGGCCAGCAGCACCAACGCGCGGTTGCGGATCGTCGACGCCACCAGCCCGCCTGTCTGCCGCTCGATCCGCTCCACCTCGCCCAGGTTGCCCACCAGGTCCTGCACCGCTCGCGGGTTCCCCGCCGCGGCATAGGCCGCCGCGAGCATCGAGCGCGACTCGACCTTCATCTTGTCCTTCTGCTTCTGCCGCAGGTAGTCCATCGTCCCTGTGTCCGGCTTGCCGGCCCGGGCCAGAATCCACAACCCGTAGGTGGCCCGTTGCAGCTCCTCGCTGCCATAGGCCGACTTGGCCTTCACCTGGCTCGCCACCCAGCGAAGCGCGCCGTCGTGGAGCGCGTTGTCCACCGGATGCCCCGCCCGCCGCGCTTCCACCAGGAAGTGGGCCGTCCACAGGCTCCCCCACGGCCAGACCTCCCGGCCGCCCGGCCAGAGCGCGAACCCGCCGGTGGGAAGCTGCATCGTCGCTACCCGCCGGATGCCCTCCTGCACCATCGCGTTGGGATCGCCCTTCCCCTTCCTGGGATCGAGCAGCTCCGGCTCCAGCGCCCGCGCCAGGTCCCCCATGTAGACCAGCGGGAAGACCGACGACACCGTCTGCTCCAGGCATCCATACGGATAGTGCAGCAGATGCTCCAGCTTGCCCGAGAACTGGACGAGCGGCAGCGGCCCGATCCGCAGCTCGCGGCCCAGCGTCTCCGGCCGATAGCTTCCCTCGGCCAGCGGCAGCTCGGTCACCGCCTTCGCCGCCCCCGCCTGCTCGCTGGCGATCGGGAACAGATCGGCCCGCACCGGCACGCCCGTCTGCGAGCGTGTTTGCTCTCCATTGCCGCTCGCCGTGATCGTGAACTGGCCGTCGCCCGGAGCATCGATCGTGCGGACCTTGAAGTAGACCGTCGTCTCCCGGCCGTTCTCGATCTCCACGGTCTGCGCCTTCTCTCCGTCGTGCTGCACCGGTCCCCGAAGGCCCAGGACGACCTGCACGGACGCCTTGCGCCCCGTATCGTTGCGCACCGTCACCGGCACCTGGAGGTGCTCGCCGAACGAGAGCACCCGCGGCAGGGTCGGCAGCACCACCAGCGGATTGCGCACCCGGGTCATCTCCTGCGACGACCCGAAGCGGTCCCCCTCGATCGCCACCGCCATCAGCCGCAGCGCGCCCTGGAACTCGGGGAGGCGGAACGTCACGCGGACGTTGCCATCCGCGTCCGCCGTCACCGGCCCGGACCAGAAGGCCACCGGCTCCACCCGGCGGATGCCCTCGGTCCGCACGTATTGCGACATCCCCTCCTCCCCCTCGCCGCCGCCGGCCGGCGCCGGCCGCACCTCGGGCAGCAGCAGGCCGAACGTGTCGTGCGACGACACCCCGAGGGCCAGCCGCCGGTAGAAGTACTCGAACGGATCGGGCGTCTTCTGCGCCACGAGCTGGAGGATGCCCTCGTCCACCGCCGCCACCGTCACCACCGCGCCCGGCCGCGTCTTCACCGCGACCGCGAGCTCCGAGCCGGGCCGCACCTCCTGCGGCGCCTCGATCCCCGGCGCCAGCCGGTTCGACGCGCGGGCCACCGGCAGCGGCACCGCCCCGAAGGCGCGCCCCGCCGACCCCGGCTCCAGGTCCCCGACCTTCCGCACCAACGTCGCCGTGATGTACGCGTTCGGCCGGTACTCGCCCGAGATCGGCACGTCGATCGTCGCCGTGTTGCCCTCCAGCACGTGCACCTGCGTGTCCAGCACGCGGTCCCGCTCCACCGTCAGCAGCAGCTTCCCGGAGAACGGCGCCCGCACCTGCACCCGGGCCGTGTCGCCCGGCTCGTACTCCTCCTTGTCCAGGATCAGCTCCAGGCGGGACGGATTCTTGAGCGCCCAGGGGGACGAGCCCCAGCCGGCCACGAACATCTCGATCTCGGCCGAGGCGCGGGTCGCCGGATCGGTCAGCACCACCCGGTAGCTGCCGAAGTCCCGCGGCGCGAAGTCGAACCGGCCGCGCGGCTTCCCCCCCTCGATCGTCTTCGTCGCCACCAGCGACGGATCGCGCGTCGACTCATAGCGGAACCCGCCGCCGGGCACCCGGCGGAGCACCGTGTTCCAGTTGTCCTTATAGAGATCGGCCCGCAACCCGCCCGACGGCACCGCCTCCCCCTCGGGAGAGACCGCCGCATACTCCAGCTCGACCGGCTGGCCCGGCGATGGATACCCCTCGCCGAGGCGGCGCAGCCCCACATAATAAGGATAAGGATGGACCCGCAGGCGCGACAGCGCCGCCACCCCGCGCCCCCCCTGCTCCGACACGCGCGCCGTGACGATCGCCTCCAGCGACGACGGCACCGGCGCCCCCGCCGGCATGGTCACCTGGAACGCCGCCTTGCCGTCCAGGTCGAGAGTCCCCTGCGACACCAGGATCTCCCGCTCGTCGAGCTTCCGCTCCGTATTGCGGAACGAGAACCCTGGAAAACCCTTGGGAGCGAACTCGGCGTCCACCAGCCGCACCCGGGTCTCCACCGGGAGATTCGCCGCGGGCGGACCGAACAGATACTTCCCGCGCACCTCATACGCCAGCTCCTCGCCCGGCCCCAGGCGCTTCGCGGGCGCCGCGATCTCCACCCCGACGCGGTCCGGCACGAACTCCTCCACCTGGAACCGGTATTGGCCGATCACCTTCTCGGCCACCACCATCTCCAGCGTGTGATGGCCAGTCAGCGCGAACCCGGGGAGATCGAGCGAGAACGAAGCCAGCCCGCGGTCGTCCACCCGCACCCGCCGCGTCTCCAGCTCGCGCCCCTGCGGATCGCGATGGCGCAGCACAGCCGGCATGGCCGGCGGGATCTGCAAGCTGCCGTCGCGCACCACCGCCAGCCCCTGAAGCGTCTCGCCCGGCCGGTAGATGTCGCGCTCGCCATACAGATACGCCTGATATCCCTCTCCGGGAGCCTCCGCGCCCCCCACGTCGAGCCCGGCCGTATCGATCCGCATCGAGTCCACGAGGAGGAACGTGAAGTCCTCTCCCTTCTCGACCGTGATCATGTACGGCCGCCGCTTGCCGAGAGCCTCGGGATCGCGCAGGCGGAAGATTCCCGATCCGTCGGTCCGCACCTGGGCGAGCGTCTGGTTCTGGTCCGATAGGACCGTGACGAGAGCCCCCTCGACAGGCGCCAGGTTGCGGAACGATGAGACCCACACCAGCAGCTCGCCCGGAGCCTTCTTGGCCACCACGCCGAGATCGGTCAGGAGGAGCCAGCGCTGCTGCGCCTCATAGTCGTCCGGTTTGCCCACCGAGACGCGATACAGGCCGGGCTGCTCCGTATCCACCCAGCGGTCGAGAGTCAGCGGAGTCACCTTCCGCTGGTTCCGCCCGCCGCCCAGCGGCAGCGTCGTGTCCTTCAGACGGTCGCCGAGAGAGTGCTGAATCTCGTCGAACCACCCGGTCTCCTCCTCGAAGCCGCCCGCGTACTGGAACAGGAAGAACAGGTTGTTCCGGTACACCCGGTCGATCGCCAGGCGCACCTTAGGCAGGTTCACGCTCTCCAGGTTCACCGTATGGTTGCCGGCCGCGGACAGAAACATCCCCTGGCTCTGGAACGCCACCGACGGCTCCAGGTCCGGCAGCTTCACGTCCGCCGAGTACTCCTCGGGAAGCACCGCATCATCCGCCGCGGGCATCCCCTGGCCGATCGTCAGCTTGTAGGACGACCCCGGCTTGAGATCGCCCGTCACCAGGAGCTCATTACGGTCGGAGGACAGGCGGAACCGAGCCGCCGGCGCGATCTTCAGATACGGCTCCGCGAGAGCCGCCGACACCGGAGACGAGAACGTCACCTTGATCGTCGACTCCCGAAGCCCCGGAGCCGCCTCCACCCCGCGCACCGCGAGGCGAGTGCTCGACCCGACCGGGATCTCCTGGACGAAGTCCGCTCCGAGAGGAGCATTGCCGCTGGCCGGCGTCAGGTCCCCCGCGATCACCAGCCGAGCCGTCCGCTCGTCCTTCTCCTTCTGCACCGCCTCGGTCCGGAACCCGATCACCGGATTCGTCCAGGACGTCTCGAGAGTCACCTGCAGAGGCTTCTGGGACCTCGGGTCTTCGAGGCGGATCTTGGGAGCCAGAGTCTCCGGATTCACCGGATAGTTGAACCGGATCTCCCCCCGAAACACCACCTTCGCCTTCCCTTCGAGAGCCGGCTCCTCGACCACGTCCACCCCTTCGACGAGGAACTGGTCCGTCCGGACCACCACCTCGGTCTCGCCCGAGAACACCTGCCCTTCCTTGAGAAGCCGCTCCGGGATCAGATCGATCCTGAACTCGCTCGCCACCGGAAACCCGCCGCTCGGCTGGAACCGGAGAGCATTCGTGTCCTTCCACTTCCAAGTCCCCCCAAGAGCCGGCTCAATCGTCGCCGGAGGAGGATCAAGGATCTGGTCCACCTTCCCCTCGCCCAGAGGCCGGTCAAACAGGATGTCCGCAAACTGCCGGTTCTCCCGGTCCACCGCCACGTCGAACACCGAGACCGTCTCACCCCCAGCGCCAGCCCGAACCCGGGCGAAGGCGGCCGAGATGGGCTCCCGGAAGGCGTAGCCGGAGACGGCGACGAGGAGGAGAGAGACGACAAGGAGGGCGATGTCTTTGCCGCTCCGAGGACGGAGGGCACGGAGACGGGGGGCGAGCTTTTCCCGGAGGGACTCAAAAGGGTTGGGCATTGGCTTATGGGGCTCCTGATGGGTACGCCCTATAGGCTATACCAGGAGCGGCCAGGTGGACGCCCAACGGCGGGGGGTTTGGGGTTGGCGCCCCCAGCCAGGTTAATCGGCGGTCCGCACGCGTGCCGATCGCGTGGAGCGTCGGGCTGGGCCTGCGGCTGCGCGTGCCACCTCGAGAAGAGCGCGAAGAGCCTTATTGACCGAAGTCGAATCCGGAAAGGCTTTGGCGATGTCCGGCTCAAGGACGGCGATGTTGCCACCTTCCTTCAGGAGGCGTTTGAAATAGCGCCCTCGTTCGCCTTGGGAAAAGTCGAAGTCGTACTCGGGGCGCAGGTCATCGTCTTCTACGGGGGTTCTGTGCTTCATAGCGCTTTCTCTCATGTGCAGTTGCGTGTCGCGCACTAATGATTCGAGCTGCCTCTTCGCGGAGAGGGGCTCGCGGAAAGCGTAGCCGGAGACGGCGAGGAGGAGGAGGGTCAGGATAAGGATGGCGATGTCTTTGCCTTGTCACGGGCGGTGGCGGAGGGCGGCGAGCTTGGTCCGGAAGGACGCGAACGGATTGGCCATGGGCTTGGTGGCTCCTAGGAGTCTGGCTCATAGGCTATCAGCTTCCGATCTCCTCGCGGCTTCTCCCCCAATGTAGAGACGCCCCGTGGGGCGTCTCCGCGGCGGGCGAGGAAGGACCGTTGGGCAGGTGACGGATCGGGTGCTCGGCAGGGGGAAGGTATGCGATGTGTCCTTCTGTCAAGGACACATCAGGGCGATTCCGTTTTTTCCGGAAGGACACCCGCGCTCCCGCTGCTCGAGGATCCCGTCCGGCGCGATGGAAAAGGAGAACGAGGGGGGTGAGGTTTTCGGTAGAAAGACGCCCTCACTTCGCCGGAGATCCAACCCCTCAAACCTTCGAGATCTGGCGGCGCTTGATCTCCATCTCAATATTGAAGATTTGTTCCTCTACGCGAACGAGGCGATTCCGAGCCCTGCGAAGAATCTCAAGCAGCTCTTCACCGGTCATCTCTGAATAAGAAGCCACCTCCTTCTCCTTCCGATCCTGTTCATACCAGTCGGCGGCGGCCCTCATCAGATCATCGATCTCGATTCCAAAAGATTTACATAGATTTTCTATGTAATCTTCCCGAAACTGCCCACCTCCCTTCTCCAACCGACTCAAGGTCCCAGCACTCATTTTGGCTTTGTCAGCCAGCGCTTCCTGAGACATCTGCCCTCGGAGTCGAAAGATCGCCCCCCCGAAGGACGGCTTGAGAAGTGGGAAGAATTCATCCTTCCGTTTGCGCTCGCGTGCCATCGAGGAGGATCGTACGGAGCCCTCCACGGAGGGTCAACGCCCAAACTTACGGGCGTTTTCTCATTCTTTGGGGACTTTTGCGGAGGTCGCCGGAAATATTCCTGGCTCCGAGCAGGAGAAGCTCGCTTTTTTGAAGGGCTTTCGCAAATTTCCCTTCCCCGAGCCCTCGGCTTGCCTCACTGCACCTATTTTCCGCTGCCGCGAGATCCAGGGCACGCGGAAAGCGGTTTTCACCGGAATGGACACGACCTGGCGAGCTCCTGTCTCCGAAGAACGACTGCTGAAAATTACGGCCGTCCCTCATCTGGACATCCTTCAGGCCATCCGCTTCCCCCTCTCCCGGGCGGGAGTAAGTGCGGATGAGAGAGGGGGCCAGGGGGCGAGGGTCTCTGGGAGGAGGCGCCCCTCTCCCGCTCCGCAGGGGAGGGCGGGGACGGGCTACGAAGCCAGCTCTTGCAGAATCTCCGGATGCAGCCGCGCCACCTTGATGAGAGTCTTTGCCGCGCCCGACGGCTCCCGGCGGCCCTGTTCCCAATCCTGGAGCGTGCGAACGGAGACCCCCATCAGAGCCGCAAACGACGATTGGGAGAGCCCCGATCTCAGCCTGGCCTCGGCAATGTTGGACACTTCGGGCGTGTGCACGCGGCTTCGCAATCCAGCCTTCATCTCACGAACTGATTGCAGAAGCTGCTCCCCAAGCTCTTCGCCAGACTCAGCGAGCCTGGATTTCTTGGCAGCCTTAGCCATGTTCAATTTCCTCCTTGATTCGGCGCAAGACATGGGCCGGGACGTTCTCGGCCTCCGCTTTTGCGTACAGAACGAGAAGCCAGATTTCGCCAGCGGAGAGCCGGTTGAAGTAGATCACGCGCACACCGCCTCGCTTGCCACGTCCTGCGGTGCTCCAGCGCACTTTGCGCACACCCCCGGAGCCCGGGATGACGTCGCCGGCCTCTGGATGGGCCGCGATGAACGATACGAAAGAGCTGCGTTCCTCCTCGGTCCAGTGGTCGTCGGCGAGCCGCTGGAAGAGTGGCGTTTCAACGACCGTGTACACAGTCCCACCATACGGCATTGCCGTATGTATGTCAACCTGACAAGACGCTTCCGAGAGCAGCCGGCCTTGCCGCCTCCCCCTCTCCCGGAGGAAGGGGGGGCGATGGGAGAGGGGGATCGAGGGGTGAGGTCCCGGCGAAGCCGGCTCTCTCGAGACCTGCCTTGACACCCACCCCCAGGAGTGACAGATTTCTGTCATGCAGACGACGCTACGACTCGATGACGAGCTTTTCCGGCGAGCCAAGGCCCAAGCGGCAGCGAAGGGCATCAGCTTGACGAAGCTGGTCGAGGAGGCGATCCAGGAGCATCTGGACAAGCCGGCTCCTGCGCGTCGCCGGCGGCGCTTGCGCCTGCCCGTCTCCACGTCGACAGGTGGCGTGAGCCCAGGGTTCTCGACCCTCGAAGAAGCCATTGCCGCCGCCAGTCTCGCAGCGTCGAGCCCGCTGACCCATGGACCTGCTCGACGCGAACATCCTCATCGGGGCGTTCCGGCCGGACGATCCGCATCATGCGACGCTAAAGGACTGGCTGGAAGAGACGCTGAACAACGGGCTGGTCGTAACCTTCCCCGCGCTGGTCGAAGTGGCCTTTTTACGGATTGTCACGCACCCCCGCATCTTCCGTGTTCCCTCGTCTCTCGAAGAATCGGTGAGCTTCCTTCAGGCGATCCAGGAGAGCGGCCAGTTTCGTGAAACACCCTGGACGTCACGGATGCGCGCTCTATGGTGGCGTTGGTGCCGCGAGCTCGACTTGCAGGGTAACGACGTCAACGATGCCTACATTGCAGCGACCGCAGCCGAAGCGCGTTGTCGTCTGGCAGCCCTCACATCCCCCTCCTCGCCGCCCTGGTGGCCTTGGGCCTCGGCCTTACCGGCTGCGGCACCGTCACACGGCTGACCCGGCCTCTGAGCCAGGCCGGCACGGCCCTCTTCACCTCCACCACCCTCTCCGATCTGGTCCTGACCGGCGTCAAGAGCGGCCCGCTGGTCCGGTGCGGAGTAGGGGCCGGAGTAGGGGCCATGCGAGTAGAGAGTGCGGAGTAGGGGCCATGCGAGTAGAGAGGTCTCGCTAAAAGACACCCCTCCCCCTCGCACCTTCCTACTCAGAACTGCCAGTTCTCCCCTCCTGAGCTCGTCTCGCGAACCTTCAACGACGGCCTGTCGCCTCTCAGCTGCGTCTCGTGACGCCTCCTCACTGCCCCCAGGCCGACCTTATTAGAAGGAGCAAGCACACCTTCCCCCTCGACAAGCTCGCATCAGCTCGCCACAGCCCTCAATGATTCCGGTGGCGGCCAGCGGCCGCCAAAGTCTCCCGCCTCCTCCTCAGGCCTCCACAAATGGCAGCCGGGGCGGGAAGCTCCCTGGCGGGAATGCCGCGCTCCGGTCTCCGGCTCTGAGCTTCTCCGCCGCTTCCCGGAACGCCGCCAGAAACAGACCATAGGCCTCCCACAGAACCTTGCGTACCTTCTTCCTCAAGGCATGGAAGAACGGAGCCGGCGACTTCTTGATCTTCTTGGGACGGGTCTCCGGGTTCTGCGCACGCACACCGGCTGGGCCCAGCGGCGTGATCAAAGACTCCGCCCGAGCCGCCGCCGCGGCCTCATCGATCTCCCGCACGAGCTCAGCGACGCGGGCGCGATACTTCTCCTCGGTCAGGTGCTTCCAGCAAGGCAGCGGGCTGAGGCGGATCGTCTCCGTGCTCGCGGACTCCCCCTTCTCGAGCTCCTTCCCCCGCAGACGGGCGTTGTACTCCATGGTCCGGTCGAACCAGGTCCCCTCCACCGCGGCTCCGGTCATCAACGGAACCGCGCAGTGGACACCCGGCCACTCCTCGACCTTGGACACCAGGCCCTCTTTGACCCCGTGCGCCAGGACATACCGGAGGCGCGCCACCTGCACCTCGACCTCGTCGCTGATCACGATCGCCTGATAGCGCCGCCCCCAGACCTTCTCTTTCCAGCCGGTCCGGCGGGCAACCTCCTTGGCCAGGTTCGAGTTGAAGTAGCACATGAACTCCGAGAGCTGCTTCGCGGTGTCCACCCGCAGGAGCAGGTGGTAATGGTTCGAGGCGAAGACGTAGCCAGCGATCTCGACCGGGAAGTCGCGTTGGGCGCGTCCGAGGACGCCGAGGATGATGTCGTTGAGTTGCGGGGAAGGGCACAGCAGCAGACGCCCCTGGATGGTCCGGCAGGTGACCTCGACGAGGGCACCGCCTTCTGGGATGAAGCGCAGATGGCGACTCATGCCCATAAGAAGTCGGAAAACGGAAGGCGAATCTTTCACTCGGGGGAGAACTTTCTTCGCGGAAGCCTCGCGCCTGACCGACTACCTCATAGACTGAGCACCGGCTTGTGATACCCTGACCTCCCTAGCAGGAACTCGCGTGCCCTGGATACAAGACGTCTCAGCCCAGGAGGAGTCGTGCGTATTGACGTGGTATATACGGTCATCTTATCCTTGCCATGGATGTCGTTCATCGGCTAAGCGACATCCACTTCGTCTGGGACCGAGCGAAAGCCCAGGCCAATCTCCAGAAGCATGGAGTGTCTCTGGAATCGGCGTGCGAGGTTTTCTTCGACCCATTTGTTCGCCTTCTTCGGACCGAGCGGATCGGAGGAGAAGACCGCGAGGTGGCGATCGGACTGACCAAGGCATGGGAGCTCCTGGTGGTGGTCCACACTTTCCGAGGAGAAGCCATCCGGATCATCTCAGCGCGATCTGCGACCACTCCGGAGAGGAGAGCCTATGAAGATGAATGACCTCCGCGAACGCCTCCGCAGTGATCGCCCGATGACCACCATCAGCATCCGTATTCCGGAAGACGTCGTTGAGCAGCTCAAGCACGTTGCGCCCTTGCTGGGATTCTCTGGGTATCAGCCCTTGATCCGCGCCTACATCGGCCAAGGACTTCGGCAGGACTTGGAACGCCTCGAAAAGAACCCCGGCCTAGACCGGTTCGTGGAGAGCCTCCGCCGGCACGGCGTCGCCGAGGAAATCATCAGCTCCGCTTTCGCAGAGTCGAAGACGGCCTGACGCAGCGCTCCCTCTCGCCGCGGCGGTCGCAGAGGCGGGAATCGGTTCGGTCAGCAGCGGAATCGCGCAGTGAACACCCTGGTGCGGCGGCCGGAGAGCCTGGCCCATCTGCGGAGGCGGCGGGCGGCTTGGCTCTCGAACGGGCTGGCGTGATTCTGGACGCCCTGCTCGGCGCCCCCCGGCCTCCCGATCTGCCGCCAGCCGCCGCCTTGGCGTACGCCTCCGCCCCTCGGCGGCAGCCGTCGCCCAGTCGTTCGCACCGCGGTGCCAGCCGTCGGCATTGCAGTGCGGATGACTCGCATGCGTCTGCCCATCACCGGCCAAGGTCTGCGCGTCGTCCGCAGACGTCTGCCAGCCGTCCGCATCCGTCTGCCGGCCACCGGCATTCGTCTGCCGGCTGCTCGCAAAGGTCTGCCGGGCCGTGGCAGATGTCTGCGGGCCATTGGCAGACGTCTGCCGAAAGCCGGCATCTGTCTGCCAACCGCTGGCAGAGGTCTGCGCACCACTGGCATGGGTCTGCGGGCCGTCGGCAAAGGTCTGCCGATCGCTCGCATTCCTTTGCCGGCCGTCGGCATCGGGCCGCCGGGGAAGTAGGCGGGGGTGGCGGCTTTGGGCGCGGCGAGCCCATGGTAAGCTTTCATCATCATGACGAAGGGCGTCCCTCAACCCACGTCTCCGGGAAACTCGGAGGGCGTGCGCCGCATGGTGGCGGGGTGGCAGGCCGTTGAAAGGCAGGAGCGAGAGGAACGCCGCCATGCGGGACCTGATGCCGCTATGGCCATCCGGGGGGCCTTGGAGCTGATGGATCTGTTCGGCGCGATGCACGGCTGGCCTCCTCCCGAAAACGAAGCCCGCCGCCGCGACGACGAGCTGGCCCGGAGCCGCTGGGTCCGTGTCCGCAGCTTCTACCAGGCCCATGGCCAAGCGGCCAAGCAAGAAAATCCTTGAGGCTCTCGCCGACCTGGCGAAAGCTCTCCAGCGGATCGAAGCCCCCAGTATGGTGATCGGGGGAATTGCGGTCATCGCACACGGAGTCGCTCGCCAGACCGTCGATATCGACGCCACAGTTCTCGCCGCCCGGCTCGATACTTCCCAAGTCCTCGAAGCCCTGGCAGATTGCTCGATTCGTCCGCGGATCCCCAACTTCTTGGAGTTTGCCGAGGAGAGCCAAGTCCTCTTGCTCGTGCATGAAAAGACGCAGGTCACTCTGGAGATCAGCTTCGCCTTTACCTCCTTTGAGCAGCAGGCCCTGGCTCAAGCTGTCGAGGTGAGATTCGGAGGGGTGAAGATCTCGGTTGCGTCTCCCGAGGACCTCGTCATTTACAAGGCGCTCGCCTGGAGAGATCGGGATCGATACGACATCGAGCAGCTCCTCACGCTGCACGGGGACCGTATCGATCTGGAGAGAGTACGTGCTTTCGTCCATGAGTTCGCACAGATCCTGGGCGCACCAGAGCGGATTCCCGAGTTCGAACGGCTGCTGCAAAAAGTCCTGGGACTCGAGCCGCCTCCAACCGCTGGCGTAACGTGAGGCTCCGGCCCCCGGCGGTGGGCGGCCGCAGGCTGGCCGGGGGGTGTCTGACCTGCGGCGGCTGCGACTTGACCTGCAGGTCGAGCGGTGTGACCCGCAGGTCAACCGACCTGACCTTCGGGTCAACTGATCTGACCTTCAGGTCACCCCACCTGACCTTCAGGTCAACCGACCTGACCTCCGGGTCAACTATCTCGACCTGCAGGTCAACCATCTTGACCTGCAGGTCGAATTGCCTGACCCATAGGTCAACCCACCTGACCTGCAGGTCAAACCGCTCGATTTTCACTCCCCTTTCTCCAGCTCCTTTCCTCGCAGACGGGCGTTGTACTCCAGGGTCCAGTCGAACCAGGTCCCCTCGACCGCGGCGCCAGTCATCAGAGGAACCGCGAAGTGGACAGGAGCCCAGGCGAAGCCTGGCGGCGGCGCTTGCCGTCTCAGCTTTCCTGGAATTACCATTCGACACGTGAGCCCCCAAACAGGCCGACGCTTCTTCCTTCTTCCCCTGCTGCTCGCGCTGCTCGCGCAAGCTGTCTACGCCGCCAATCCTGGGCAGTGCCCGGCCGTCCATCGGCCGATCCCTTCCGCCGAGGCCCGTCAGCGCCTGGAGCCGATTCAGGTTCTGCGCTGCTTCCTGTCGCTGGAGGAGATCGATCTCGTCCGGAGCTCGATCGGCCATGACGCCCAGACGACGGTGACGGATCCTCAATTCGACAGCGGTGAGATCAACCCGGACGGCTCGCCCCGGCCACCGCTTCAGAGCGCTCAGATGGCGGCTCTGATCAAGATGCATCAGACCCTGGATCAGGACATGCGGGCCGGCGCGGTCATCCGCAAGTTCATTCCAAACTCGGACGTCGGCGGCTTTCTGTATGGCCGCACCGTGATCGGCTCTTCGTCATCGCCGCAGGTGGTGTCGACGAATACGATTCGCGGCTTCGTCGGCCTGGAGCGCAACACCCTGGGGCTGGGCGTGGGCGCGACGATCGCGGCTCTCGGGCTCGATTACGAGACCACCCCTCTCGGGCAGTTCACCGATGCGGCGCCGGTCCCGTTCCGCCGCGAGGTGTCCCTGGAGATCCTCGCGCACGGCCTGCACTCGATTCGCCACGTGATGATCGCCCAGGGGGCGAGCGACGCCAAGATCCCGCTGGCCAAGGATCTGCGGGACGCCGCGATCGCCGCCGCGGCGAGCTTCTCCAGCCGTTCGTTCGAGATGAACCGCCAGGGGCAGAGCAATCCCTACACCGGCCTGGGCATCTCGGACGACATTGGATTGCTGACGCTGCAGGTGAACGACGGGGAAGCGGAGTATCGCCTCCATTTGAATGAAGAGGATGTGATGACCGTGCCCACGCCGCTCGCGGTGGGCGACCAGCTCCTGCGCCGCATGGGGGACGGCACCGAGAGGGTGGTCGCCCGGTATCTCGCGGTGACTGATGCGGACGGAACCGTGACGAATCGCTGGGTTGTGGCCCGGAACCTGCCGCGGGCTTTGGCGCGCTATTACTCCGGGCTCTACCAGCAGGCGGCGGCGCGGGTCGCCGCGGCGGGCGGCTGATGCCTCTCACCCGCCGCGACACCCCGGACGGGCCGGTCTGGGTCCGCCCGCCGTTCCGCGCCGAGGACTATGCCGCACCGCCGGACGCGGTGCGGCTGTTCGAGCGGTGGCGGGAGGCCCCGGTGAGCCCCGACGAGATTCTCACCGAGCGGGGCAGCCCATTCAGCAACTACGTGGAAGTGGACCGGCAGAGCCGCGACGGCCGGACCTGGATCACGCTGCTCGAAGCCAGCCAGGAGTTCGCGATGGAGGTCGAAGCCGGCCGCACAGGTTTCGGCGAGGTCATCCCCCTGCCGCCGCGCCGCGCCTATGAGCTCGCCTGCGCCCGGGATCCCCTCCGCTCGCGGCCGGTGATCCGCATCGAGCTCCCTACCCCCCCGTCGTAAACGCCAACGTCAGCAGCGCCTGCTGCTCCAGGGTGTGCGCCTTGGCCGAACCGGTGGCGGGGCTGCCGCTGGCGGCTCTTTTGATGGAGCGGATGGGCCGCCGCAGGAGGCGCTCGATGCGAGGTTGGACGAAGAAGAGGGCTCCCATGTTGGCCGGCTCTTCCTGCACCCAGACGATGTCCCGCGCTCCGGGGTGACGCTCCAGCTCGGCTTCGAGCTCTTTCTCCGGGAAGGGATAGAGCTGCTCCACGAGGACTACGGCGGTCGCGGTGTCCTTGCGCTTGTCGCGCTCGCGCCGCAGCTCGTGGCCGATCTTGCCGGTGCAGAGGAGGATGCGCTGCGCTCCGCTCACCTGCGGATCACCCATGACGTTCAGGAAGCGTTCGCGGCCGAATTCGTCGACCGTCGACGAGGAATCTTTGTGGCGCAGCATGCTCTTCGGGGTGAACACGACGAGCGGCTTGCGCCAGGTGCGCAGGGCCTGCCGCCGCAGCAGGTGGAAGTACTGCGCCGCGGTCGAAGGCTGGGCGACCTGGATGTTGTGCTCGCCGCAGAGCTGGAGGTAGCGCTCGATGCGCGCGCTCGAATGCTCCGGCCCCTGCCCTTCGTAGCCGTGCGGGAGGAGCAGGACGACACCCGAGAGCAGACCCCACTTGTCCTCGCCCGCGGTGACGAACTGGTCGATGATGATCTGCGCGCCGTTCGCGAAGTCGCCGAACTGCGCTTCCCAAAGCACCAGCGCCTCGGGGTAGTCGCGGCTGAAGCCGTACTCGTAGCCGAGGACCGCCGCCTCCGAAAGCGTCGAGTCGTAGATTTCGATCCACGATTGATCCGTGGCCAGCTTGGTCAGCGGCATGTGCTCGGAGCCGTTCTCGATGTCGATCAGCACGGAGTGGCGCTGGTTGAAGGTGCCGCGCCGGCTGTCCTGGCCGCTGAAGCGGATCGGCACGCCGTCCCGCAGGAGAGAGGCGAAGGCCACGGCTTCGGCCATGCCGTAGTCGAACGGCCGCTTGCCATAGCCCATCTCGGCGCGCTGCTCGAGCAGCTTCTTGATCTTCTCGTGGATGTGGAAGTCCGCGGGCCAGGAGGTGAGCGGATCGGTCAGCTCCCGGATCTGGTCGGCGGAGAGGCCGGTCTTCACTTCGAGCTCGGGCTTCCATTCGCCGCCGTTGAAGTGGTCCCAGTAGGCCGGCAGGGTGCGCAGGCTCGGCTTCTTCTCGATCGTCCCGGCCTGCTTATGGGCCGCGTCGAGCTCGGCGCGCACCGCGGCCAGGCGGCGGTTCGCCTCCTCCTCGGAGATCCCGATCTGCCGGCCGTAGAGACGCCACAGGGGCGGATGCGCCGCGATCTTCTTGTAGAGGAGCGGCTGCGTGATGGTCGGGTCGTCCACCTCGCTGTGGCCGTGCCGGCGGTAGCCGATCAGGTCGACCACGACGTCGCTCTGGAAGGCGTAGCGGTAATCGACGGCCATCTGGGCGACGCGGGCCACGGCGTCCGGGTCTTCGGCATTGACGTGGATGATGGGCACCGGCAGCCGGCGCGCCACGTCGGAGGCGAAGCGCGAGGAGTGCAGGTTCTTGGGCTCGGTGGTGAAACCGATCAGGTTGTTGACGATCACGTGAACCGTGCCGCCCACGTCGTAGCCGGGGACCTCGGCGAAGTTCAGGGTCTCGGCGAGGACGCCCTGGCCGGCGAACGCGGCGTCGCCATGGAGGACGATCGGCACCACCCGGGTGCGGTCCGCGTCGCCGAGGCGCTGCTGCTTGGCGCGCACGCGGCCGACGGCTACCGGGTCCACCGCTTCCAGGTGGCTCGGGTTGGACACCAGGTGGATGTTGACGGTGTGACCGTTGCGCCCGCGGTGCTCGCCGGTGGCGCCGAGGTGGTACTTGACGTCGCCGCCGCCGAGGATGCTGCGCGGATCGACGTCCTCGAAGCCGGCGAAGATCTCGGCCGGCGCCTTGCCGACCGTGTGGACCATTACGTTCAGCCGGCCACGGTGGCTCATCGCGAGGACCACCTGCCCGGTGCGGTGGGCGGCGGCGGTCTCCAGCATCTCGTCGAGGAGCGGGATCAGCGCGTCCACTCCTTCGATCGAGAAGCGCTTGGTACCGAGGTAGCGCTGCTGCAGCATCTGCTCGAAGGTCTCGGCGCGGAGGAGCTGATCGAGGATCCGCCCCTGGTCGAAGCTCGGCGGCTCGGCCTCCATCCGCTCCTGGATCCACTGCCGGCGCTCGGCGTCGGGGATGTGCATGAACTCGACCCCGATCGTGCCGCAATACCAATGGCGCGCGCGCTCCGCGGTCGCCGGGTCGGCGCCGTCAAGGAACGGTCGGGTGTCCGGCGGGAGGCGGTGCATCGGATCCAGATCCGACTGGAGGAAGCCGAGCCGGCGATAGGCCTCCAGGGTCTTTTCATCAAAACGCTCGGGCGTCGCCGGAGCGGGGGGAGCTGCGGGAGGGGCAATCGTTTCCATAGCGCCCTTCAGGATATCGCATCTGTCCAGACCTCACCCCCCGCCCCCCTCTCCCATCGCCCCCCATCGACGCCGTCCATCTTTTTGTCCCGCTTCTTCGATCTTCCGTGACTTCTTCTCTAGAGATCCTGATCATGGACCGCGACGAATCCTGGACGGAGCTCCTGGAGAGGATGGGACCTCTTCTGGTGGGCATCTTCGCCGAGTACGGCATCTCCCCGCGGGAGGCGCAGGAGATCGTCGAGGAGACTTTTCTCGTCCTGATGAGCAAACAGCCGCCGCGCAGGGATCCGGAAGGATGGCTCCTGCGCACGATCCTGGAGAAATGCCGGAAGCTCGCGGGAGAGGCGGTGTGCGAAGATTCAATGGACGATTGAGGACTGATGGACGCTTTTCTCCAGGATCTCCGCCACGCAGCCCGCTCGCTTCTGCGGCGGCCGGCGCTCGCGGCGGTCGTCGTCCTGAGCCTCGCGCTGGTGATCGGGGCCAACGCCGCGATCTTCAGCTACGTGAGCTTCCTCCTCTGGGAGGAGCTCCCCGCGCGCGACCCGGACCGCCTGGTCTCGCTGAACAGCGAGGTCCCGGAGGGAGCGGTGTCGAGCTCCTATCCGGATTATCTGGATCTGCGCGATCAGAGCCGGGACGTGCTGGCCGATCTGGCGGCCGTGGGGATCACCAGCGTCGCGGTCGACAGCGGGGCCGAGACGCTCCACGCCTGGCTGCACCTGGTGACCGGCAATTACTTCGCGCTCCTCGGGGTCGACGCGCGGCTCGGGCGTTTTCTGACCGAGGAGGATGACCGCGCTGGGGCGGGCCGGGCGGTCGTGTTGAGCCACCGTTTCTGGATGCGCGCGTTCGGCGGCGACCCGGCCGTCGTCGGCCGGACCGCCCGGCTCAACGGCTACGTCTTCACGATCGCCGGGGTCATGCCCGAGCGCTTCGCCGGGTCCGGTCTTCCGGCGGACGCCTATGTCACAGTGTCGCAGGAGGGGCTGCTGCGGGCGGGCGCCCACGACCACCGCCAGGACCGCGGCTATGAATGGCTGGGGCTGGTGGGCCGGCTGCGGCCCGGCGTCGGCGTGCCGGCCGCGCAGGGGGTGCTCGGCGGCCTGGCCGCCCGGCTCCACCCGGAGACGCCCGAGCGCCGGCTGGTGGTCGCGCCGGCCGGGACGATCGTCAATCCGGACACCCGGGCGTTCCTGCTCCCCACGGCCTGGAAGACGCTCGGCTTCGTCCTCCTCCTCCTGCTCCTCGCCTGCGCCAACGTGGCGAACCTCCTGATCGCGGGCGCCACGGACCGGCTCGGCGACCTGGGTGTGCGGGTGGCGATCGGGGCGAGCCGCTGGAGCCTGGTGCGCGGTCTCGTCGCCGAGATTCTCCTCCTGGCGCTTCTCGGGGGCGCCCTGGGCGTGGGCTTCGCGGCCTGGGGGACGCGGCTGATCGAGACCTATCTGAATACGCAGACCGGGGGACTGGGCTCGTGGGGTGAGGGATGGGCCGATCTCCAGGTCGACAGCCGGGCTCTCGGGTTCACCCTGGGGCTCTCGCTGCTGACCGGCCTCCTCGCCGGGTTGCTGCCGGCCCTCCAGGCGTCGTCCCGGGCGGTGTTGATGCCGGCTCTCAAAGGGAGCCCGCAGGCGGCCGGTCTCTGGAAGCTCGGTTGGACGGGTCGGTTCGGCGTGCGCGAGGCGCTCGTGGTCGCCCAGGTGGCGCTCTCGGCGGCGCTCCTCGCGGGCACCGGCCTCTTCGCCCGCAGCCTCCAGAGGATCTACGACGTGGACCCGGGGTTCCACTCGGAGAAGGTTCTGCTGGCGAGCCTGTCCGTCGCCGACCGCCCGGGAGAGACGGCGGTGCAACGCCGCGAGACGTTCCGCTCGCTCCAGGAAGAGGTCGCCGCGCTCCCCGGCGTGGAGGCGGCGGGCCTGGTCTTCCACGTCCCCCTGTCGGGGCTCACCCGGGAGGTGCCCGTCGAGCTGCCGGAGCGCCCGGGCGAGGTGATCAGCACGCTCCAGGTGGTGACTCCGGGCTTCTTCGGCACGATGGACATCCCGCTCCTTCAGGGACGGGACTTCACCGAGGCGGATGGGCCGGACGCCGCGCCGGTGGCGCTGGTCAGCGCGGGGCTCGCCCGGCGGCTCTGGCCCGGCGCGGCCCCGCTCGGCCGGCAGGTCCGGCTGAGCCCCGGCGTTCCCGGAGAGAAGCCGCGCGATTGCCGGGTCATCGGCGTCGTTGGCGACATCCGGCAGAGGCTCCTCTGGGAAGAGCCGCCTCCGATGGTGTACCTCCCTTACGGCCAGAGCTCCCGCCGGCGGATGACCCTGGTGGTCCGCGGCGCGGGGAAGCCGGAGGCCCTGCTGGCGCCGGTCCGCCGCGTCCTGGGGCGGCGGAACGTCGCATTGATCGACCTGATGCCGTTCTCGGCCCACATGATGCGCTCGCTCTGGCCGCAGCGGATGAACGTGCAGATCGTGGCGGTCTTCGGCGCTCTGGGGTTGTCGCTGGCCGCGCTGGGCGTCGCCAGCGCGATGAGCGCGGCAGTGAGCCGGCGCACGCGCGAGATCGGCATCCGCATGGCGCTGGGGGCGACGCCGCGCGACGTGCTCTGGCGGGAGCTCCGCCACGCCCTCGCACTGATCGCGCTCGGCACCGGCCTCGGCCTGGCCGCGACCCTCGCCGCGGCGAAGCTCCTGGCGAGCTTCGTCTTAGGAGTGGAGACGGTGCCCGAGCCGCTCGTCATCGCGACGGTCGCCCTCGTCCTGTTCGGCGTGGGGGGGCTGGCGAGCTGGCACCCGGCCCGGCGGGCGGCGGAGGTGGATCCGCTGGTGGTGTTGAAGCAGAGATAGAACCCTCACCCCCGGCCCCTCTCCCACGAGTGGGAGAGGGGTGTAGGTAAGTCGATTCGTCTCCTGCCCAAGGCGTAGAGCCCCTCTAACCCTCTCCCCTCTCCCGCTTGCGGGAGAGGGGCCGGGGGTGAGGGCTCTTCACCCGCAGCTCGCGAACGCGCCCGTATCCAGCACCGTCCGGAACGTCCGCCCCTGCGGGTTCGTGTAGGTCTTGACCGCACCGGTCACGATGTCGGTCACCGTCACCGTCACCTCCACGTTCGTCAGTCCGCTCAGGAAGACCCAGAAGCGCTGGTTGAAGCCGCAGCCGTTGAGCACCTTGATCGTCACCTCGACGTTGCTCTGATCGAAGAACCAGAAGTAGCCGGTGTCGGGGGTGAGCTGCACGGCCTGCCCGCTGCCGGTCGAGCCCTGGGAGGTCTTGAACGACACGGTGACCTTGAAGCGCTCCTCGTTCAGGCAGAGGGTCGGGCCGCCGGTCAGGCAGGCGGTGGCGTCGAGCTCGAAGGCGCCGATGTCGCAGGCGCTCGCCGAGCGGACCAGGCCGCGCTGGTCGGTGGCGGTGCAGCTCGTGGCGCCGTTGATCGCCGGGCTGCCGGCGAGCAGGGCATGCGTCGGCGTCGTCCCGCCGTTGTTGGCCAGGGGGCCGAGCTTGGGATCGCGCGGCGCGGCCGCCGTTCCCACCAGATCGCCTTTGGCGGCGGTGAAGTCGATGCAGGCGCCGCCGACGCCGACCAGGTTGTGGCCGCCCGAGGCCGGAGCGCCGCCGCAGTCGGGGTTGCTGGCAGCGAAGTTGGCGGCGAGGATCGTGTTGCGCAGCACGGGCCGCTTGGTGCTCTGGAACGGCTGGCTCTCGGCATAGAGGCCGCCGCCCTGGGTCACCGCATGGTTGGCGGTGATCGTGGTGTTCACGATCTCGGCGTCGCTGTCGTCGAAGGCATAGATGCCGCCGCCGGAGGTGATCGAGCCTCCGTTGTTGGAGACCGTGGAGTCCGTCAGGGTCATCGGACCGTCGACGGCGATGCCGCCGCCCAGGGTGGTCGCGACGTTGCTGGAGATCGCGCTCTGCGCAATGGTCAGCGAGGAGGTGGCGCCGCCGCTGAAGATCCCGCCCCCCGACCCCGCCTCGGCGCTGTTGCCGCTGACTTGGACCCGGGTGAGCGTGAGCTCGCCGGCGTTGCGGATGCCGCCCCCGTTCCCGACGAGCTCTCGGCCGTTGCTGATCTTGACGCCGATGATCTCTACGGTGGTCCCGGCGGCGATATCGAGCACGCGCTCGGCGGAGCCTTCGATAGTCGTCTTGTCGGCGCCCGCACCGACGATCGCCAGATCGTCGAGGATGTCGAGGTCGCCGTTGGCATTCAAGTCCTCGGCGCCGGAGCCGCTCGCCGCGTAGACGCCGGGGCCGAGCACGATGACGTCGAAGCCGGCCGACTGGTTCGCCGCGGTGATCGCATCGCGCAGCGAACAATCGAGGTCGCAGGAGCCGTCCGGCTCCGCGGTCGGGGTTGGGGTGAACACGCCGGCGCCGACGGGGGCCACGAAGCTCAACGCCGCCAGCAGGACGAGGGCCGTGGAATGGATCTTCAGCGAACTGGGTGACATGAGCTCTCCTTTGCTTCTCCGTCGAAACGGTTGGAAACGTTTGTTTTTGGCCAGAGCCTGATTCGCGATCGCCTGAGGGCCGGCTCTTCTGTCCAAGGCTGTCCATTTTTACGCGCACCCTCCGCGTCCCGTCCAAGCCGCACGTCCCCTCCAAAGGACGATACCCCAGCCGGGGCCGGGGGCCTCCCGGTGCTAGACTGCCGCCTCCGGAAGTCTCGGATGAACCCGGAGGCGACATGAAGCGATTCGTGCAGATCCGCAGCACCGCGCTGCTTCTCGTTTTGGCCGTGGCGCTCTCAGCGGGCGCGCCAGCCCTGATCAAGGCCCAAATCCAGGTCAACCTGGCGCCCCTGCCGCTCGAGCCGCCGACGACCGGCGGCGTCGCGGTGGTCGAGCGGGCGCTCGCGAAGCTCACCACGCACAAACGCCTGCTGGTCATCGCGGCCCACCCCGATGACGAGGACACGGCGCTGCTCACCCTGGTGGCGCGCGGCCAGGGGGGCGAATCGGCCTATCTCTCGCTCAGCCGGGGCGAAGGGGGACAGAACCTGATCGGTCCCGAGCTGGGCGTCGGCCTCGGCCTGCTGCGGACCCGCGAGCTGCTGGCCGCGCGCCAGGTCGACGGCGGCCGCCAGTTCTTCACCCGCGCCTATGACTTCGGCTACACCCGCTCGCTCGACGAGACGCTCCGCCTCTGGCCTAAGGACGTTCTCGTCGAGGACGCCGTGCGGGTGATCCGCCGCTTCAAGCCCCAGGTCGTGGTCTCGATCTTTCCGGGCGTGCCGCACCCCAACCACGGCCAGCACCAGGCCGCGGGGGTGACCGCCTACGCGGCCTTCCCGCTCGCGGGCGATCCGGCCGCGCTGCCGCAGCTCGCCGAGGAGGGGCTGGTCCCCTGGACGCCGCAGACCCTCTACCGCTCGGCGTTCTTCGACCGCGAAGCCCCGGCGGTGACCACCCTGCCCATCGGCGTGGTCGATCCGCTGGCCGGCAAGTCGATCTGGCAGCTCGCCGCGGCGAGCCGGAGCCAGCACCGCTCCCAGGACATGGGCCTGCTTCAGGAGCTCGGGCCCCGGGACACCCGCGTCTCCTGGGTCTCCGGAGGGGGCGGCGCCGACGCCCGGGAGCTGTTCGCCGGGGTCGACACGCGCCTCCAGGCGATCGCCGCCACCATTCCCGACGCCGAGCGGCGGCGGCACGTGGGCGAGCACCTCGACGCGGCCCAGGCCGCGGCCGAGAAGACCCGGCGCTCGCTCCAGCCCGAGCAGCTCGCCGACGCGGTCCCTGGCTTCCTGGAGGTCCTGAAGCACCTGCGCGCCGCGCACGCATTCCTTTTGGAGCCCTCATCCGGCAGATCGGACCGGCCCGAGGAGCGGCCGGCCGCCGAGCTGATCGCGGAGAAGATCGACGTGGCCGAAACCGGTCTCGCCGCCGCCGCGGGGATCGCTCTGGAGGCCGCCACCCTGCGCGAGACGCTGACCGCGGGAGAGACCTTCCCGGTGCGCGCCCTGCTCTGGAACGGCGGCTCCCTGGCGGTGGCCGGCGCCCGCGTGGAGCTCGCCGGGGAGGCCATCGCTCCACTCGCCGGTGAGGCCAAGGAGCTCGCCGCCGGCGCGCTCGGCACCTGGGAGCTGCAGCCCACGGTGCCGGCCGCGGCGCCGCCGACCATCCCGTACTTCCTGCGCCGCCCCCTGGCCGGGAGCCTCTACGACTGGACCGGCGTCCCTCCCGCCGAGCGCGGACAGCCGTTCGGTCCGCCCCCCCTGGTCGCCCGCTTCTCGTTCTCCGTGGACGGCGTGCCCGTGACGCTGGAGCGCGAGGTGGTGCACGTCCACCGCGACCAGGCGCAGGGGGAGATCCGCCGGCCGCTCCGCGTGGTGCCGCGGGTCGAGCTGGCGGCGGCCCAGGAGCTGCTCGTCTGGCCGACGGGCCAGCGGCAGCCCCGGCGGTTGCAGGTGACGCTCGACTCGCATGCCGCGGTGCCGGTCAGCGGCCGTCTGGAGGCGCGGATCGACGGAGACGGCTGGCCGGAGATCCGGCCTGTCGCCTTCACGCTCGATCCCAACGACGAGAAGACGCTGGAGCTGGAGGTCCGCCCCCCGGCCACGTTCTCGCCGGGCCGCTACGCCGTCCATCTGGCGGCGGTCCTGGAGGACGGCCAGCGTTTCGATCTCGCGGTGCCCCTCGTCGACTATCCGCATATCCGGGCCACGCCGCGGCCGCGGCCGGCCGAGGTGGCGATCAGCGCGGCGGACGTGAAGCTCCCCAAGCTCACCCGGGTCGGCTACGTGCGCGGCGCCTCGGACCGCGTCCCCGAATTCCTGCGCCAGATCGGCGTACCTCTGGAGCTGCTCGACGCGCCGGCCCTGCTCGAAGGGGATCTCGGCCGCTATGACGCTATCGTCGTCGGCAGCCGCGCGTATGAGACCAACCCGGCGCTGGCGCGGGCGAACCACCGGCTGCTGGAGTACGCGAAGGCGGGCGGCCTGGTGATCGTCCAGTACCAGCAGTACCCGTTCATCGAGGGGAAGTTCGCGCCGTTCCCGCTGGAGATCGCCCGGCCGCACGACCGCGTGACGGACGAGACCGCCGCGGTGACCCTCCTCGATCCGAAGAGCCCGGTGCTCCACACGCCCAACGAGATCCGGCCGGACGACTGGAACGGCTGGATCCAGGAGCGGGGCCTCTACTTCGCGCACATCTGGGACCCGGCCTACGTGCCGCTCCTCTCGATGACGGACCCGGGAGGCGAGCCCGAGCAGAAGGGGGGCCTGCTGGTGGCACCGCTGGGCAAGGGGCACTACGTCTACACCGGCCTCGCGTTCTTCCGGCAGCTCCCGGCGGGAGTGCCTGGAGCCTACCGGCTGTTCGCGAACCTGCTGGCGATCGGGAGGTGAGAGGCTGATTCCATGGCAGTTCCTCCCCCACTGTAGAGACGCCCCGTGGGGCGTCTCGGCGGGAGGACCGCATTACCACAAGGGCTGCTGGAATCGATGCGACTCCGGAGGAGACGCCCCACGGGGCGTCTCTACAGTGGGGGATGCAGAAGATCGGCTGGCTGAAAAATTAATGCCGTAACTGCGCCAATCGCTCAAGCTCATCCGGCTTCCCCATGACCAGCAGCTTGGGGCCTTGCAGGACCCCCGTCACGAAATGGTGACCTTGCGACAGCTTCTCCGCGAGCTCCGCCGGACCGTACACGGTCGGATTCACCTCCCGGCCCAGGTGGCCCTGCGTCGGCGAGAGACATTCCACGAGCTCCCGCAGGCTCACCTCCCCGACCACGAAAAGGTCCACATCGCTGGCCGCTCCTTCCCGCCCTGCTGCCATCGAGCCGAACACGAAGGCGATCCGGATCCGGTCCTGGAGCGGCGCCAAGGCCTCCTGAAGCAACCCCACGAGGCCGGCCGTCTTGAGGACCAGCCCACGAAGCTCGGGGTAGAGAGGACCCGAGAGGGATGCACTGACGTACTTCTGCTGCCCTTCGGAAAGGACGTCGACGATCCCGATCTCCTGCAGCCGCGCCACCTCGCGGCTCACGTTCGTGGAATCCTCCCCCAGGAGCGACGCCAGTTGGCGCATAAAGTATCGCTCGCCGGGGTGTGTCAGCAACCACCCCAGCAACTTTGCCCGCAAACGCGACCCGAAGAGTCGTTCGAGCACCGGATGTGTTGCAGTAGTATTCACTGCGGGCGCAGCGTATCACACTGCGCTCTCGCCTCCCCAGAAAGCAGGTAAGATCCGCCCGGGGCGCGCCATCGCTCCCCCAGCCAAACCATGAGACAGACCATCCTCTCCCTCTGTGCCCTCGCGGCCCTGGCGGCCGCCGGCTGCGGCGATGACCGCAAGCCGCTCGTCCTCTACTCGCCGCATGGCGGCGACCTCCTCCAGTTGATGGAGAAGGAATTCGAAACGCGCAATCCGGGCGTCGACGTCCGCTGGCTCGACATGGGCTCGCAGGACGTCTACGACCGCGTCCGCTCCGAGGCGGCCAACCCCCAGGCCGACGTCTGGTTCGGCGGGCCGCAGACGATCTTCGCCCGCGGCGCCCGCGAGGGGCTCCTCGCTCCCTACCGGCCGGCGTGGGCCGACGCCGTGCCGCCGGAGAGCCGCAATCCGGACAACCTGTTCTTCGGCTCCTACCGGACGGCGCCGGTGCTCGTCTACAACGCGAAAGCGGTGAAGCCGGAGGAGGCGCCGCGCGATTGGGACGACCTCCTCGACCGCCGCTGGACCGAGAAGATCCTGATCCGCGATCCGCTGGCGAGCGGCACCATGCGCACGGTGTTCGGCATGATCCTCGCCCGCTCGGTGGCCGAGACCGGCAGCCCGGACCGCGGCTTCGCCTGGCTCCGCCGGCTGGACGTCCAGACCAAGGAGTACCTGCAGCAGCCGGCGCTGATGATCGAGAAGCTCAACCGGCAGGAGGGGCTGGTCACCATCTGGGAGCTCACCGACCTGCTCTGGCAGCGCCAGCGCGGCTCCCCGCTGGCCTTCAACTTCCCGGCCAGCGGCACGCCGGTGATCGACGACTCGATCGGCCTGGTCAAGAACGCGCCGCACCCGAAGGAGGCGAAGAAGTTCATCGACTTCGTCGGCAGCCCCGAAGGGCAGGAGCTCGCCGCCCGCCAGGCCTACCGCCTGCCGGCGCGCACCGATATCCCGGCGGACAAGCTCCCGCAGTGGGCGCAGGAAGTGCTCCGCGACATGAAGCCGGCCGCGGTGCGCTGGGATCTGATCGAGCAGCACGGCCAGGAGTGGATGGCCACCTGGGACCGCACGGTCCGCGGCAAGGGCGCACTGCCCGGGAGCTGAGCATGCCTCCATTCCTCGTCCTGGACGGCCTCGACAAGAGCTTCGGCGGTACTCCGGTCCTCCGCGGCCTGAGCCTGGGGGTCAGCCAGGGGGAGGTCGTCGCGCTGCTCGGCCCGAGCGGCAGCGGCAAGACCACGGCCCTGCGCCTCATCGCCGGGTTCGAGACGCCGGACCGCGGCGCCATCCGGGTCGGGGGGGAGGATGTCACCTCCCTCCCCCCGGAGCGCCGCCGGTTCGGCATGGTGTTCCAGCACTACGCTCTCTTTCCTCACCTCGACATCGCCGAGAACGTGGCCTTCGGCCTCGATGCCCGGCTCGGCCGCGAGGAGATCGCCCGTCGCGTGGCCGCGGCGCTCGCCCTGGTCGACCTCCCGGGCTATGAGCGGCGGCGCGTCGGCGAGATCTCGGGCGGCCAGCAGCAGCGCGTGGCGCTCGCCCGCGCGCTGGCTCCCGAGCCGCGCGTCCTCCTGCTCGACGAGCCGCTCTCGAATCTCGATCCGTCACTCCGTGAGCGGACCCGCCGCGAGCTGCGCCGGGCGATCGAGCGCGTAGGGATCACTACCGTCCTCGTGACGCACGAGCAGGACGAGGCCTTTCACCTGGGCGACCGCGTGGCCGTGCTCCACGGGGGCCGGCTCCACCAGGTGGGCTCTCCCGAGGAGTTGTACGAGCAGCCGGCGACCCGCTTCGTGGCCGGCTTCGTCGGCCGGGCGAGCGGCGTCGTCGGGACCTTGGAGCCGGACGGCACCGTCCTCCTCGGCGGGAAGGGCGGTCCGGTGCAGTGGCGCGGCACTCGGGCTCCGGAGCTCGACGGCGCCGCGCCCGGCTCCGCGGTCGAGCTCGTGGTCCGCCCCGAATCTCTCGCGCTCCAGCCTCCCGGCACGCCGGGAGCGCTCACCGGCCGGGTCACCGAACGGCGCTATGCCGGGACGGGGACCTACTACCTGGTTCTGCTCGATGCAGGGGAGGTGGAGGTCCTGGCCGGCGCGTCCGCCGCCCGGCCGGACGACGAGGTGGCCGTTGCGCCGACGGACCGCGGTCCCGCGCCGCGGATCTTCCGCTGGCAAAACTCCGGGCTGTCGGCGAGCGTACCTGTTGCGAGGTCGTTGCGTTGAAGACACGTCTCCCACTGGCCGCTCTCGCCGTCGCCCTGCTGCTCGCCTGGATCGTGGGCTATCCGCTGCTCATGACCCTGGTGGAGTCCCTGGGCGGTCCGGTGGGGTGGACCCTGGGCCACTTCCAGCGGTTCGCCGATCGGCCGGAGGAGTGGCTGGCCCTCTGGCGCAGCCTGTGGATCTCCGCGGCGTCCGTGGTGCTGGCCGCTCTGGTCGGCGTGCCGCTCGCCTTCCTCTTCGAGCGCACCGAGTTCCCGGGCCGGCGCATTCTTGGCGCGCTGGCCGCCTTACCCGTCGCCCTGCCCCCGCTGGTCGGCGTGATCGCGTTCCTCTTTCTGTATGGCGAGAGCGGCTTCGTATCGCGCGCGGTGCAGTCGTCCCTCGGGCTGGAGCAGCCCCCCTGGCGGCTGGCCGGACCGGGCGCGATCCTGCTGGTCCACGCCTACTCGATGTACGTCTACTTCTATCTGTTCACCCGCGCCGGGCTCGCGCGGCTCGACGCTGCGCTGCTCGAAGCCGCCGCGTCGCTGGGCGCCGGCCGGGCGCGCACGCTGTTTCAGGTAACCCTGCCGCTGCTGCGGCCCTCCCTGGTCAGCGCGTCGCTCCTCACCTTCATGACCGCGCTGGCGTCGTTCTCGGCGCCCTACCTGTTCGGCGGCTCCTTCCGGGTGATGACCACCCAGATCGTCGCCTCGAAGCTCAACGGCGACGTGGGGCTGATGCAGGTGGAGACGGTGATGCTCTCGGTGCTCGCCCTCCTGGGCCTGTGGGCCGTGCGGAGGGCCGACCGCGCCGCCGGAGCCACCGGCGTCCGTGGCGTGGCGCCGGCCCGGCGGCATCTCCGCAGTCCGCTGGCGCGCGCCGCCGCGGGCGTCCTCGGCTGGCTCCTCGCCGGGCTCCTCCTCCTGCCGCACGCCATGCTCGTCCTGGTCTCTCTGGTGCCGCCCTTCACCTGGACGACCGAATGGATGCCGCCAATCCTTCAGCTCAGCAACTGGGCCTCCCTGTTCGCGCAGCCGGAGAAGCTCCGCCCCGTCCTCAACTCGCTCTGGATGGCCACGCTCTCCACCGTCGTCGCATTGAGCCTGGGGTTCATGGCCGCGCGGCTGGCGGCTGCGCGGAAGGGCTTCCTGCCGGGAGCGCTGGAGTGGCTCCTCGCGCTGCCGTGGGCGATCCCGGGCACCGTCTTCGCCGTGGCCCTGGCCACCACCTTCGGGGTGAGCCAGCCGTGGCTCGGCCGTTTCGTGCTGATCGGCACGCCGTGGATCCTGCCGCTCGCCTATCTGGTGCGCAGCCTGCCGCTGACCGGCCGCGGCGCGCTCGCCGGGCTGCGCTCGCTCGATCCCGCGCTCGAAGAGGCGGCCGCCTCGCTGGGCGCGGGCCGCTGGCGCCGGCTCTGGCGGGTGGTCGTGCCGCTGCTGCGGCCGGCGCTCGCCGCGGGCGCGGGGCTGGCCTTCCTCACCGCCCTGGGGGATTTCATCGTCTCGGTCGTTCTCTATACGTACGATACGCGGCCGATCTCCATGGAGATCATCTCGAGCCTCCGGCTTCAGGACCTGGGGATGGCCGCTGTCTATGGCGTGCTGTTGATCACCGCCAGCATCGCAGCGTTCCTGCTGTGGGGGCGGGGCGAGGCGCGCTGAGGGAGTCATGCAGTCGAGCTCGCTGCGCCAGCTGTCTGTCCTGATGGCCACGGTGTTCGCCGACATGGTGGGCTTCACCATGGTCCTGCCGCTGCTGCCGTTCTATGCCACGCGCTGCGGCGCCAGCCCCTCCGTGGTGGGCCTGCTCGTCGCCGCCTACGCCTTCGCGCAGTTCGCCACGGCGCCGTTCTGGGGCCGGGCCTCGGACCGCTGGGGGCGCCGGCCGATGATCCTGTTCGGCCTGATGGCGTCGGCCATGGCCTACGCGCTCTTCGGTTTGGCCGATGCCCTCTGGCTCCTGTTCGCCTCGCGCCTCGTGCAGGGAATGGGCGGCGGCATCAACGGCGTGGTGCAGGCCTACGTGGCCGACGCGGTCGAGCCCGAAGAGCGGGCCAAGGCGCTGGGCTGGCTCACCGCGGCGACCAGCGCCGGTGTGATGATCGGGCCGGCCATGGGCTCGCTGGCGACCAACCTCTCGCGGGAGGCGCCGGGGTTCCTGGCGGCCGCGTTGTGCATCCTGAACGTCCTGTCCGCCTGGTACTGGCTGCCGGAGCCGCCGCGCGAGAGCGTCCCGGCAGGCGCGGCGCCGCGGCGCTCGCTGCGCAGCACTTTCGTGGACGTCCTGCGACACCCGACGTCGCCGGTCCCCTCGCTGATCTGGATCTACGCCTTCGGGATGATGGCCTTCATGGCCATGAACGGCGTGCTGGGTCTCTATCTGAAGGACACGTTCGCGGTCACCGAGAAGAACATCGGCTTCTTCTTCGCCTACGTGGGGGGAATCTCGCTGATCATGCGAGCCGTGATGCTGGGGCCGGCGGTCCGGCGCTTCGGTGAGGTGGGAGTGACGCGCCTCGGCGCCCTGTCGCTGGTCGTGGGGCTCGCCTGCATCCCCCTGGCCCGTCACCTCCCGGGGCTCGCGCTCGTGGTTCTGTTCGTACCGGTGGGGACGGCTCTGCTCTTCCCGGCGACCACGGCCCTCGTCTCGCGGCGCTCGCCTCGCGGGGAGACCGGGCAGGTGCTGGGCGTTCAGCAGTCCTTCGGCTCGATTGCCCGGATGGTGGGGCCGATGTGGTCCGGCTTCGTCTTCCAGGAAGCGGGCCCCGCCTACTCGTTCTGGCTCGCGTCCGTCCTGATGCTGGGAGTGAGCCTGCTCACCTGGCGGCAGCGCCGGAGCCAACCCGAAGCCGCACCCTCCGTCGTGGCGCAAGCCTGAGCGTCTGGAGCCCTAAAATAAACAAAGCCGCGTTGGTACGCGGCCTTGGAGAACGTCAGAATTGGTTGCGGGGGCAGGATTTGAACCTGCGACCTTTGGGTTATGAGCCCAACGAGCTACCAGGCTGCTCCACCCCGCGTCACCGTTTTGTCAAACCCGCCGTTTTGCGGCGGAGGGGGATCGTCGCACATCCATCCAGGCTTGTCAACGCCGTCCCGGGGAGTACAACCAGGGAGGGGGATGGGCTATTCCAAGAGCCCCTCAGCGAATCCCCACGCTCAGCTCGTAGCTGGCGCTCCCCTTGGTCGCGAGGACGAAGATCCTGTAGGTGCCGCCGGAGAGCTCACCGCTCCACTCGGTGGTCCGGCAGGTGACGGTGTAGTCGTCGATCATGATCTCGAAGGCGGCGTTTTTCTGGGGGGCGGTGAGACGGACGGTCATCGTCTGCCCCTCGCGGGCCTGAAGGACGTACGTGTCGGTTCCGCTCGTGGTGCCCTGGACCTTGCCCGAGGAGGTGCCTTTGGCGAAGCGGATGGGTTTGGCGCCTTGCGTCGAGCCGATCGCCCGGTGGACTGCTGTGCCGGTCTCCGCGAGCTTCCCTCCCTGAAGCTTCCAGGTCTCGGTGTCGATGAAATCGACGCCCAGGGCCGCGCCGGTCTCGTTGCCGGTCCGCTCCACCTTGAGGGCTCCGCCCTCGACGCGGACGCAGCGGACGCCGCCCGAGGCTCGGTCGCCGCCGGGGATGCGCCCCAGAAGCACCGGCTTGCCATCCTTCATCCCGTAGACAAACCCCTCGTCGAACCTACCGGTCCCGCCGGTGCTGCACATCGTCCGCACGATGGCCTCGTCGCTCCCATCCCCGGTGAGATCGCCGTAGAGGACCTCCACGACCTCGAAGTAGGTCCCCTCGAGGTCCGTCCCCGGACTCGCCTCGAAGCGCCCGCCGGACACGCGCACAGGGACCTTCGCCTCGTCGGACGACTCGAAGTCCGCGCAGGACGGGTGATAGACGAAGTTGCGGAAATCGACGGCGTGCACGTCGCCGGCCGCGTAGGCGGCAGCCGTCAGAGCGCAGGAGAGGGCGAGGAGGGAGTGTAGAGGGCGCACAGCACAAGTCTACTGCACACCCTCACCTGACCCTCAGCCCAGGAAGCCCAGATCCGGCGTGTTGAAGCGGCCGATGTTCGGCAGCACGAGCGGGAGGTCGGTCGAGGACACCCCGAACCAGCGGGCGAGGGTCGCCGAGTACTCGTCGACCGAGGTCGTCGGGATCCAGCGGCCGTCTCCGGAGTCGTCGGGACCGTCGACCGCGAGCGTCGGCACCTGGCCGTAGAAGCGGCCGCCGGCGACGGCTCCGCCGAGGACGAGGTGATGCGAGCCCCAGCCGTGGTCCGAGCCGTCACCGTTGCTGGCATAGGTGCGGCCGAAGTCCGAGGCGGTGAAGGAGGTGACATCCGAGGCCACGCCGAGCTCCGTGGTGGCGGTGTAGAACGCCGAGAGGGCTCCGTCGAGCTCGAACAGGAGATCGGCGTGCGCTCCCGTCTCCGGCGTGCCGCTGATCTGGCCGTCGTGGGTGTCGTAGCCGCCGGCCGCGCAGAAGTAGACCTGCCGGCGCATCCCCAGGGCCTCGCGGATCGAGATGAGGCGCGCGACCATGCGGAGCTGCCGGCCCAGATCGGTGTCCGGGAAGGCGGTCTGCAGCGCGGGCGCCGTCTCGAGGGCCGCGGAGAGCATGCGGTCCTGATCAAGCGCGCGCTGGAACACGTCGCGATAGCCCGCCTGGAAGAGGTTCCCGTAGCTCTTTGCCATCAGGCGCCGGATGGCGATCGACGGCGGATGGTTCCACTCGGTGCCGTCGTAATACCAACCGAGGCCGATCGAGCCCTCGGACGAGAGCTGGTACTGGGTGACGGCGTTGCCGACCTGGAACGTGTTATTCCCCGCGAGCGACATGGACATGGAAACCTGGGCCGTGCCGTTCAGCGAGTGCAGAAGGTCGGCGACGCGGCCGCCCCAGCCGGTGCGCACCGGCTGATCCGGGAGCCCGGTCTGCCAATGCACCGTCTGGTCGCTGTGCGAGAAGAGCTGCGGCGGGAGCGCGGCCGTGCCGGCGTCGTACTCGGCCCGCGTCACCGGCGCCACCAGGGGGCCGACATTGGCGACCAGGGCGAGCCGCTGCTGGTTGAACAGGCTGCGCAGGCCGGTCAGCTGCGGGTGGAGCCCCCACGACCGTCCTCCACCACCTGACAATGGCGCGATCGACAGGAGCGACGCCTGCGGGAGCGCCAGATTTCTGCGCGCCGCGGCATAGGCGGCGTATTCCGTGCCGCGCGGCACAAGGACGTTGTTGCTGTCGTTACCCCCGTACAGGAAGACGCAGACCAGCGCCTTGAAGTCGCCGGAGAGCGGAGCGGCCGCGGCGATGCGCCGCAGATCGAACACCGTCGAAGCGAGCGAGGTCATGCCCACGGCGGTGCAGACCGAGCGGAGGAACGAGCGGCGGGAGAGGCCGCGGGGCTCGGTGGCTGAAGGATCGATCTTGAACGGATCGCTCATCGAAAAAACTCCTATCTCTGGACGACGAACTCGGGGGAGAGGCTCACCAGCCACACCAGGGTCAGGGCGCGCTCGACCGGCTCGGTCGGGAAATCGGGATCGTTCAGGGCGTCGGCCAGGATCGTCCGCGTCTCCGTGCTCATGCCGCCGCTGTAGAAGAGGAGGTTCACGCGGTCGAGGACCACCGACGTGCTCCCGGCGCTGGTCAGGTACGTATAGTTGAGAGTGACCTCGGTGTCGTCGTCGGCATAGCCTTCGAGGACGCCGCGCAGGAAGTTGGCCGTGCCGAAGACTGAGGTCTCGTTGGTGATCTGAAGCTCGGGCGCAACGATTCCGGCGTCGGCGATCGCTCCCGGCTGCGAATAGGTCGGCTCGAAGAAGTTGAACACGGTCGGCGCCTGGAGCGGCGCCTGGTTCAGCCCCCACTCGGCGCTCGCCTGCCAGTAGTAGCGGAAACGGCCGTCCGCCGGTGGCTGGGCTTTCAGGGCGCGCAGCAGGTTGACGAACCGCACGATCGGCTCGCGGACCTTGCCGTAGCCCTGCTGGTTGAGCACGTCGGTGCTCCGCGCCTCCCAATCCAGGAGGATCGTGCGCAGCACCGCCTTCATGTCGCCACGGACCCCCTGGCCATTGTTCGCGAAGGACTGCCCGCAGCGATAGACGTAGCCCGGGCTCGGATTGCTCGTCACCAGCCGCTGGATGAGGTGCCGGCAGACGAACGGCCCCACGTTCGCATGCTGGAAGATGTTGTCGAGCGCCGCCGTCAGATCGGCCTGCGGCGTCTGCCCGGCGGGCAGGACCACCCCGTTCAGGAGCTGCTTGGCGCCTGTCGAGTGGTGCTCGGTCCAGACCTCCATGGGCTGCCGCCAGTCGGGCTCCGGCCAGTAGAAGCGCCACTCTTCCGAGCGGTCCTGCCCGGCGAACGTCCAGCCGGTGAAGACCTGCGCGAAGCCCTTGATCTCCTCCTGGCCGTAGGTGGCGATGGGCAGGCCGTCGACGTCGAGCTGCAGGGTGCCGTCCGGATGCAGCTTGTAGAGCCCGATCGTGAAGAGCTGGAGGATCTCGCGCGCGTAGTTCTCGTTCGGATTGCGCCCGGTCTCCGGATCTTCCTTGTCGTTGCTCAGCATGTCGAGGTAGACGCCCATCGACGGCGAGAGCGTGACGTCCTGGAGGAGCGTGCGGAAGTTGCCGAAGGCGTCGCGGTTCAGCAGGTCCATGTAGGCGGCGTTCGACTCGGCCCAGCTCAAGTCGCAGTCCTCGGAGGAGGTGACGAACAGCTCGGAGAGGGCGAGGGCGGTCCGCTGCCGGAGCTGGTCCTGCCCCTGGATCGCCTGCTTCCAGATCGCCTCCCGGGCATACCAGCTGTAGCGGTCGTCCTCCGGCACCGGCAGCCCATCGACGTAGGCCAGGTGCGAGGTGAGCGGCAGGCTGAGCTGGGCGGTGATCCACGCCGGGAACCCCTGGCTCTGGAGCGCGGTGATCGCCTCGGGCGTGGGCCCGTAGGTGGCCTGGGTCAGGAACCGCGCGGCGTCGTTCGCCGTCGGGGGACCCGAAGGGAGAGGGGGCGGCGCGGCCGGCGGCGTGAACGTGATGCTGCCGTTGGCGATACGGAAAAAGCCCTTGATCTCGCCGTTCGGGTAGTTGACCGTGTGCAGGTTGAGATAGCACTGCCCGGCGCGCAGGGCCGCGAGGATCTGCGGCCGCGTCCACGAGCCGGCGGCCACGATGGTCCAGGTCATCGAGCCGTCCGCCTCGGGCGTCGCGTCATCCAGATCGAAAATGATCTGGCCGTCGGGAGCATGGATGTGCGCCCCGGTCATCGTCGTGCTGAGGTTCGAGAAGGTGTACCGCAGGACCGCAGTCTGCTCATCGGCGGCGAGCAGGAGCGTGGCACGTCCCGTCCCCAGGCTCACCGCGCCGCTCTGCGGCGTGAGGGTCGCGATCAACAGGATGTCCTGCAGGGAGATCGTGTACGTGCCCAGGGCGACCGGGCTGTTGGCCAGGCCGCTCTTGATCGCGATGGCCCGCAGGTTCGTGGTGCCCGTCAGGGTGACGGGGCCGGAGTAGGCCGTGCCGTTCGCCGCGGACGGCGTCGAGCCGTCCGTCGTATAGCGGATCGTAGCGCCCGGCGTGCTGGTCACCATTTCGATCGACTGCTCGCCGGAGTAGCTCCCCGGCGGGGGATTGAACGCCGGGGGTGCCACCTGGGTCGCCTCGGTGTCCCCGTCGGCGAAGTAGCCAAAAACGTCGACGATGACGCCGACCTCGGCCGTGGTACCGGAGTAGACCGTCACTCCACCGGCCGCTCCCAGCGTCAGGATGGCGTTGTTGGCGCGCACCACGTCGGGACGGAAGTTGATCGTCGAAGCAAGGGGTTTGGGAGAGCCGCTCGGCCCGAAGGTCAGATTGCCGGAGGACGTAGGAACGACCGTGACGTTGACGGCCACGGCCACGGCGGCGGTCGAGACGCCGCACCGGCCTCCCACGGCGAAAGGGCGGCTCGCGCCGGCGGCGAGATTGGGGCCGCCGAGCGGTCCGGCCGTCCCGCGGGTGTCGAGGAGCCGGCAGGGCGAGGCGGTATAGAAATCCGTGCCGGCCGCCTGCGCGGGAGCGGCCCAAAGGAATGGCACAAGGCCGAGGAGCCACCATCTCGCCCCGGTCGCGCGCAGGCCCTTCGCGGTCATCTCTCTCCCCCTTCTTCGTATGCGCTTCTCTCTATGTGCATCCTGGAGCGGTAGGGCATGGCGTGTCTGTGACGTGCTCCGCTGCAGTGGTGTGACCTGGATCACAGAAGAGGGCCTCCCCGGCCCGCTTTCAAGCCGGCGAGTACCTTGGAAGAGGGGGACGTCCCCCTCAACGGAAAGGAGACCGAGATGAAGAAGCAGCACCGGAAGCTGGCCCTTAACCGCGAAACCCTCCGCCTGCTCGATCCACGCCTGCAGTGGATCCGAGGCGGCCAGGAACAGCTCAACAGCGGGGAGCCCACCTGTGGCTTCTGCGACAGCAATCTCTCCTGCAGCGCGCAGACGGAGGATTGCTGTGTCACGACCATGGTCCAGGCCTGAGGAAACCTGCTGCGCCCCTACAATAGGGCCGTGATTTCGCGGCGCCTTCTCCCGCTCGTCTCGGCTCTCCTTCTCTCCGCCGTCCTCCACGGCGCGGCGGAGCTCACACCTGCGGAGCAGCGGGGGCGGCAGATCTATCTCGAAGGGACGAGCCCGTCGGGCGGCGAGATCGTGGCGGTCTTAGGGGACGCTCAGATCGAGGTGCCGGCGGCGTCCGTGCCGTGTGCGAGCTGCCATGGCCGCGATGGCCGGGGACGGCCCGAAGGGGGCGTGTCGCCGTCCGACCTCCGCTGGGAGAGCCTGACCCGGCCGTACGGCGTCACCCATCCGAGCGGCCGCAGCCATCCGCCGTACGATGAGCGGCTGCTCAAGCGCGCCGTCACCCTGGGGCTCGATCCGGCGGGCAACAAGCTGCATGTGGCCATGCCGCGCTTCCGGCTGAGCCTCCAGGACATGGCCGCCCTGACCGCCTATCTCAAGCGGCTGGGGAGCGAGCCCGAGCCGGGGGTGAGCGAGACGGCGGTGCGGATCGGCGTGGTTCTGCCTCCGGCCGGTCCGCTGACGCCGCTGGGGCGGGCGGTGCGGTCGGCTCTGGAGGCGCAGTGTGCGCAGTGGAACGCGCAGGGGGGGATCTACGGCCGCAAGCTGGAGACGCGCTTCCTCGAGCCCCCGGCCGAGCCGGCCGCGCGGCGGGCCGCCGTGGCCGATTTCCTCGGCCGCGAACAGGTCTTCGCTGGGCTCGCGCCGTTTTTCCCCGGGGCGGATGCCGCGCTCACCTCTCTGTTCGGCGACGCGCAGATCCCGGTCGTCGGGCCGTTCACGCTCCACCCCCGCGCCGACGCCGGCCGGTCCATCTTCTATCTCTTCCCCGGCCTCGAAGCGCAGGGGCGGGCCCTGACACGCTTCGCCCGCACGCTCCCGTCCGCGGAGAGCACGCGGCCGGCCATCGCCGCTCCGGCCGACCCGGAGCTCGACGCCGCGGTGGCTGGAATCACGGAGGCCGCGCAGGGTCCGGCCAAGCTCGCGGTCGTGCGCTGGGGGCGCGGCGGGCTCGATCCGGCGGCCGACCTGGCGGGGACGGCCAGGGAGCTCGCGGCAGTTCGGGCAGACCCCGTCTTCTTCCTCGGCTCCGGCTCGGAGGCGGTCGCCCTGCTGCGCGCCGCCGAGCCGCTCGGGTGGCGTCCGCGTCTCCTGGTGACGGGCGCCGCGGCGGACCCGTCGCTCCTCTCGGCGCCTCCCGCCTTCGACGGCCGGATCTTCGTAGCTCTTCCGACCCTGCCGGGCGATCCTCCTCCCGCCTACCGCGAGCTCGGCTCCGCCGGACCTCTCCTGTCCGAGCACCTGTCCGCCCAGCTCACCGCGCTGGCCGCCGCGGAGGTCCTCGCCGAGGGGCTCCGGCGCACCGGCCGCGACCTGACCCGCGACCGCTTCATCGAGCAGCTCGAAGGGCTCCGCAAGCTGCCGCTCGTCTATGGCCCGGCGGTCAGCTACAGCCCGATTCGCCATCTGGGAGCGAACGGCGCCTACGTCTTGAAGGTGGATCGGGCACGCGGGACCTTCGTCGCCGCCGGAGGTTGGGTGGAAGCGGAGTGAGTCGGTTGTCCGCCTGGGGACCATGGACGCGGACGCGCGGACGTGTCACACTAACGAATGGAGCCTTCAATCAATCAGGCCTTTCTCGCCGTCCTGGGGCATGTCCGCCTCGGGGCTGGGCATTTCTCAAGGAGGGGATTATGATCTCTGGCAAAGTAGGGCGTCTTCTCGTGGCAGCGGCTCTCGCGGCAACTTTCTTCCTGGCCCTCCCGGCCGAGGCGGCGAAAGGGCGGGGAGGATCGCCCGGGTTCTTCGAGCAGCTGACCGCGTGGGTCGCGGATGGGTGGTATGGCTGGATGGACAGCGTGTCCCTCAGCATGGCCGGCGCGACGGGCGTCGACCATGACGGCGGATACCTTGATCCCAACGGTGGGCGCAAGGGAAGCTGCGTGGGCGATTGCAGCAACAATCCGCCGCAAACCGGCCAAAACCCGGGGCAAAATCCGTAAGCGGAAGAGGAGCCAGCAATGAGCGACCATCCGACTCCCGAGGAGCTCACCGCGCTCGCCCAAGGCGACCTGCCGCCCAGGCGAGCGTTGGAAGTGACGCTTCATCTCGTCGACGGCTGTCCGTCCTGTCATCCGGTGGTCCTTCCCGCGCTCGATCGGCACGCGGCGGGGGGCACCGGGGAGACCGGCAGCTACGACGGCGTGGTCCAGCGGGTCTTCCAGACAGCTCGGCGGCAGCGGGAGTTTCATGGACAGGAGCGGCACCACGTGCGAGAGATCGTGGCGGAGCTGGCCGCCGGCGGTCCCGAGACTCTCGCGGAGATCCAGCGGAGAGAGAGTGGTGCTCCGCTGGTCGAGGCGCTCCTCGAGAGAGGATGGTCGCTCCGGTGGAAGGATCCTTCGGCGACCGTGGAGCACACCCGGCTCGCCATCGAAGCCGCGGCCGATCTCGACCTCGGACCGGAGGGCGCGACGCGGGTGGCCGACCTGCGGTGCCGTGCCTGGGCGGAGTACGGCAACGCCTTGCGCATCACCGACGATCTCGATGGTGCCCAGGAGGCGTTCGATACGGCTCTGGGATATTGGACGGCGAGCACGCTCGACGAGACGCTGTTCGCCCGCTATCTCGACCTGCGCGCCTCATTGCACCGCGCGCGCCGCGAGCTGAGCCAGGCGCACGCGGCGCTGGCCGTGGCGAGCTCGATCTATCTCCGCTATGGCCAGCGGCACCTGGCCGGCCGCATCCTCCTCAGCCAGGCGATCTTCGCCAGCGCGGCGGGCGAGGACGAGGTGGCGCTCTACCTGGTCGCGCAATGCCTCTCTCTTCTCGATGAGCACCTCGATCCGGAGCTGGTCGCCACGGCGCAGTACAACAAGATCTGGTTCCTGGCGGACTGCGGCCGCTATGACGAAGCGCGCAAGCTCCTGTTCCTGAACCGTGGGCGCCTGCTGCGGGCGGAGGGTCGCGTCCCCGCTCTCAAGCTGCGCTGGGTGGAGGGCCGAATCGACGCCGGGCGAGGTCAGCTCGCCCGGGCTGAGGCGGCCTTCCGCGAGACCCGCGAGGGCTTCGAAGCCCTGGGCCTCGGCTACCAGGCCGCCTTGGCGACGCTCGATCTGGCGACTGCCGTTCTGCGGCAGGGGCAGGCGGCGGAGGCACGCGGTCTCGTGCTCGAAGCGGCCGAGGCGTTCACGGCTCTACGGATCCATCGCGAGATGCTGATGGCCGTCCTTTATCTGAAGGAGACGTTCACCTGCGGCGCCGCCGAGGTGCCGCTCCTCGAAGAGGTCGCCGCCTTTCTGCGGCGCGCCGAGCACGACGCGTCGGCGCGGTTCGAGCCGCGGGGGTAGGGCTCCCTCTCCTTGGGGAGAGGAGATCGGATCAACTCCGCCACCGGCGGTGCATCCAGAGCCACTGCGCCGGGTGGGCTCGGATGTCCTCCTCGGCGACTTCCAGATAGCGGCGGGTGAGGGCGGCGACATTGGCGTCATCGTCCTCGGCCCCTTCCGGCGGCAGGATCGCCGGCCGGGCGATCAGGCGATACCGCCCACCCGGCTCGGGGAAGGCTGCCACCGGGACGACCGCGGCCCCGGTCCGCAGCGACATCCGCGCCAGCACCGGCGAGGTCTGGGCTGGACGGCCGAAGAAGGGAACTGCGATTCCCTCCTTGGGCTGCACCCGCTGGTCGATCAGGATTCCCACCCGCCCTCCCGCGCGCAGCCGCTCCAGCATCTTCCGGGCCGCTCCCCGCTTGGGCACCACCTCGTTGCCGAACCGTTCGCGCAGGGCGCGCAGCTCCCGATCCAGGTACGGATTGTCGGCGGGGCGGACCACGATGCTCATCGCGCCGCGGTAGAGGGCGACGACCGGCGGCACCAGCTCCCAGAAACCGACGTGCGCGCTCAAGATGAACACGCCCCGGCCGCGCCGGTCGGCCGCCTCCAGGTTCTCCCAGCCCTCCAGCGTGAAATGCCGGCAGATCTCCACCGGATCGAAGCGCGTCGAGGAGATGGCGTCGCACAGGGCGGCGCCGAAATGGCGGAAGCAGTCGCGGACGAGCCGGCGGCGCTCCGCCGGGCCGATCTCGGGCAGGGCCAGCTCCATGTTCCCCTCGGCCACGCGCCGGTGCCGGCCGTCCAGCGCCCAGGCCAGCAGCCCGATCCCGCGGCCGAAGGAACGCGCTCCCATGTGCGGCAGAGCGCGCAGGAATCCCTTCAGGGATAGATAGGCGATCTGCTCGATCCGGTGGCGGAGGGGGGCGTTCTTCATGAGGAGCTGCGGAGCGCGTCGAGCCGGCCGTCGAGCCACTCCCAGAAGGCGGGCTCGGGCTCGGCACGGACGGGAAGCTCGGCGAGAGGAAGGTCGAGCCGGCCGAGGAGCTTGACCCGGTCCTTGGAGGTGGTCAGGACGACGTCGGCGCCGCTGGCCTTCCAGCCCGCCTCGATCCGCTCCAGGGTGGCCGGCGGATAGGCGTGGTGATCGGGCAACCGCAGCTCGCCCGTGATCTCGAAGCCGAGGGCGCGCACCGTCGCGGCGAAGGAGTCGGGCCGGGCCACGGCGGAGGCCAGGAAGACGCGCGCGCCCGGCGCCAGGTCGTCTCGGGAGCCGGCGGTCCGCCGAGGGCTGCAGGGCCGGGTGGCGCTGGCGAAGCCCGGCCCGGTGAAGCCGTAGGGCCGGAGCGCTTCGGCGAGCTCCCGGCCCGCTTGCGGCTCGGCCGCGCCGGTCAGCAGCACGGCGTGGGCCCGCGCGACGGCCGACAGCGGCTCGCGCAGCCGGCCGGACGGGAACAGCCGTCCGCCCGCGAACGGATCGGCCGCCGGGAAGGCCACGAGATCGAGATCGCGGGCGAGGCCGAGGTGCGAAAAGCCGTCATCCAGAAGGAAGAGGTCCGGCCGCGGATCGAGCCGGTGGAGCGCGTGCTTGCCGGCCTGCCAGCGCTCCGGGCCGACTACCACCGCCACGCCGGGCAGCTCGCCGGCCAGGAGGACCGGCTCGTCCCCGGCGACCAGCGGTCCCAGGAGCGGCCCGCCGCCGACGCTCACCACCCGTACTCCCCGGCCGCGGCTCGCATAGCCGCGCGACAGGATGCAGACCGCGAGCCCGCGGTCGCGCAGGTGGGCGGCGACCGCCGCGACGAGAGGCGTCTTCCCCGTGCCGCCCCAGTGGAGGTTCCCCACGCTGAGCACGGGCCGCGGGAGACGCCGCGCCCGCTGGCCATACCAGCGGCGCCGCAGGCCATGGGCACCCCCATACAGGAGCTGCCAGGGGGAGCGCGAAGGGAGGGGAGCTTTCATCGGCGGACAGATTCTATCGGAGGGCTCCGTGGTACGCTCCCCGCAGACTTCCGTGCGACTTTCATCTCTACGGCCCGTCGCGGTCCCCTTCCTTCTCTATCTGCTTCACGCGTTCCTGTTCGGCGGCTGGATTGTGGATGACGCGGGGATCTCCTTCGTCTACGCGCGGAACCTGGCCGCGGGGCACGGCCTGGTCGCCCAGCCGGGGCTCCCGCCGGTCGAGGGATTCTCGAACGCCCTCTGGGTTTTTCTGCTGACGCCTCTCCTCGCGGTGCGGCTGTTCGATCCGGTCGTCACGCCGAAGCTGGTGAGCGCGGCCCTGGTGGCGGTCTCGTTCGTCCTTCTCCACCGCTCGCTGGTCCGCCTGGACCCCGCCGGCCAGGCCATCTCGCTGGTCACCCTGTCCCTGCTGGCGCTGAACACCTCGTTCGTCGCCTGGACGGTCTCCGGGCTGGAGAACCCCTTGTACGTCTGCCTCATCTGCCTGCTCTTCGCGCTGCTGACACAGGAGCGGACCGGGGGCGCTTCGGCGCGGCTCTCGCTGGCGGCGGGGGCGGTGGCGGCCGGGATCGCGATGACCCGGCCGGACGGCATCCTGTTCGCGGTGCTCTATCCCCTGGTGACGCTCTTCGCGCAGGGGCGTCCCATTGCGTGGAGGGAGGCGGGCCGCCGGATCGGCCGGTTCGCCGTGGCCCTCGCCGTCCTGTTCGGCGGCTTCCTGCTTTTCCGGGTCCTCTACTTCGGCGATCTCTATCCCAACACCTACCACGCCAAGGGAGGGCCGACCGGCGAGTCGATCGTCAACGTCCTGACCCTTCATCCCCGCGTCGTCCAGGACCTGGTGGACCTGGCGGGGAGCGCGGCCGGCCAGCTCGGCGGTCCGGTTCTGGCGGCTCTCGTGGTGGGAGCGGCGTTCCTCGCGGGCCGCGGCCAGCTCCGGTGGGTCCATGGAGCGGTGCTCGCCTTCGCTGGATGGTCCGCGGCCGCCTACCTGCTTCTCCCCCGGGACTGGATGGGAGAGTATCGTTTCGCCACTCCCTTCTATCCGTTCTTCGTCGCGGGCGCCGTGCTGGTGGCCGTGGCGCTCGGCCGGGAGCTCCTGTCCGGGAGCGACCGGCGGAAGACGGCGGGCCGGCTCGCGGTCCTTGCCGCCCTGGGATGGGCTCTGGTGATTTTCGTCCCCCGCTCCCTGCTCTTCGCGGCGCAGCCGACCGTCCCCTTCACCGAGGTGGAGGTGCGCTTCGGCCAGCGGTTCAACCGCTTCGCCGACGCCCTGGGCATCGAGAACGGCTCGATCCTCCTCCCGGACGTGGGAGGCGCCCTCTGGTCCTCGCGCCTCCGCGTCTACGATCTCGGCGGCCTCACGGACCGGACGATCGCGCGCACCCTGGCGAAGGACCGGCGGGCGTTCCATCACTACATCTTCGAGGTGGCGCGGCCCACGTTCATCCACATCCACGGCTACTGGACCGCGTCCGCCGCCCTGGAAGCGGACCCGCGCCTCCATCGCGACTACGTGCCGCTCTACCTCCACTTCGAGCCGAAGGTGACCGAGATGACCCAGGGGAGGCCTTTCCGCTCGGGGGATTTCGTGCGGAGGGACGCGATCCTCGGCAAGGACGAAGCGGTGCGGGCGATTCGCGCCGAGCTGGTGGAGGAGGCGCGGCGGCAGGTGGAGAGGTCACCGACCCGAGCGCGCTGACTCGTCCGCTACACGATCAATGCATCCGGGTCTTCCCGCCAGGCGTAGGTTCTTTCGACGGCCCGAGCAGGCAGATCGATACCGTTCGCGCTGAAACTTGAGGACACTGCGATGAATGCTTCCAAACGCTTCCGAGCTGTTCTTCTGTTGTGCAGCCTGGTTCTCGCGCTGCAACCGCTTCAGGCATTTTCCCAGGATCTTCAACCCGCTCCAGAGAAGCGAGACGGGCAGCACGACTTTGACTTCGAGATGGGTACCTGGAAGACCCACTTGAAGCGTCTCCTGCGCCCTTTAACCGGCTCGACCACTTGGGTCGAATACGAGGGTACGACCGTCGTTCGCCCCATTTGGAACGGCCGGGCCAACTTGGTCGAGCTTGTGGTCGATGGCCCAGCGGGTCACATCGAAGCCTTGAGTCTCCGTTTATACAATCCGGAATCCCGCCAATGGAGCCTCAACTTCTCCAGCGTCGGTAGCGGTAGCTTGAGCCAACCCACGATCGGCGAGTTCAAGAATGGACGAGGCGAGTTCTTCGACCAGGAAATGTTCAATGGCAGAGCCATCCTGGTTCGATTCGTCATTTCCGACATCACTCCCACTTCTTGCCATTTCGAACAGTCCTTCTCAGATGATGGCGGCAAGACTTGGGAAGTCAACTGGATTGCGACAGACACACGAGTGTCGGTCTAACCCTCCGCGGCGCCGCGCGGTCAGGCCCAAAGCGTTGGCCGCACCTCCCGGGGTCTTACCAGAGCCTCGCCGGATCTCACCCGTGGCTCCCGGGCTGTGGTCACGGAGAGTTTGAGCCGGCGAGACGCCGGCGGTCCCAGGGGGGGTGCAAGGTCCATCCTGAGAGGACAGGCCCTAACCCAGGGCTAACAGCGGCGCCAGCATCTCCAGGGTCCGCTGCAGCGATCCCTGGTTCTCCTCCACGAGGCGGGCGGCTCGGGCTCCCTGGTCGCGGGCGGCGGCTGGATTGTCGAGCCATTCTTTCCAGATCTGTCCGAGGGCTCGGGCGTCCGCGGCACGGCGCCAGGCGCGGACGCGGTCGAACTGCTCGGCCATCTCCCGGAAGTTGTGCATCGAAGGGCCGACCGCCACCGGCACGCCGAAGCGGGCAGGCTCCAGCGGGTTGTGGCCGCCGGTTGGCACCAGGGTGCCGCCGATGAAGGCGGCCGTCGCCAGGCGGTAGAGGCTGGCGAGCTCGCCCAGGCTGTCGAGGAGAACTACATCCGGAGATCCAGTCGAAGGCAAACCGGTGCGCCGGACCGCAGCGACGCCACGGGCGGCGAGGAGCGCTTCAACCTCATTCCAGCGCTCGGGGTGGCGCGGCGCCAGGATGAGGAGGGCGCGGGTGCCGCCGCCGGCTCTTTGATAGGCGGCGAGGACCTGCTCCTCCTCTCCGGCCATCGTCGAGCCGGCCAGCAGGATCGGCCTCCCGCCGGCGAGGGTGCGGAGGGCTTCCTCCAGCTCCGGCTTGGGCGGCGGCTCGGGCGACTCGTATTTGAGATTGCCGGTGACCGTGATCCGCTCCGGCGAGATGCCGAGGGTCGCGAGGCGATCGCGGTCCTCCTCGGTCTGCACGCCGAAGCGGTCGACCGCGGAGAACAGGGGGCCCAGGATCGGCCGCAGGCGGCGCAGGCGCGCGAAGCTCCGGTCGCCGACCCGGCCGTTGACGACCGCGACCGGCAGGCCGCGGCGGCGCGCTTCGCGGAGAACGAGCGGCCAGTAGTCCCCTTCGACCAGGACGAGGGCTCGCGGTTTGAAGCGGTCGTAGAACCGGCGCACCGCGAAGCCGAGGTCGAACGGCAGATAGGCGATCTCGGCGGGACGGCCGTCGGGCGGGTTGGAAGAAAAGAGGGCGTGCGCCCGGGCCTGGCCGGTGGGGGTGACAGTGGAGACGAGCAGGGGGACTTGCGGCGGAAGGGCGCGCGCCAGGGTCGCGGCCACGCCGACCTCGCCGACCGAAACCGCGTGGAGCCAGAGCCCGCCGGTGACCCGCGCCACGCCGGCCGCGCGCCCCAGTCTTCCGGAGAGCGTGGGGAGGTAGTGCCCACCGCGGCGGGCGAGCAGGAACGGACCGGCGGTGAGGAGCGCCGCGCCGGTCGCGACCTGGTAAAGTCCCCAGAAGACGGATCTCATCGCGGGGGGCAGTATAATAGGGCGGCCTTCTAGACGCCCCCCGGCGCGGCCCCGTATATACCAATGATTATGCTTGAGCTCGTCTACTCCGCCACCCGTCACCGCATCTCGTGGGCCGAGCGCTCTGACCGGGAGCTGCTGCTGGCGCTTCGCGAAGGCGACGAGGCCGCGCTCAATGAGCTGATCGGCCGCAAGACCAAGCCGCTGATCCAGCTCGTCCAGCGCATCCTCGGCGACCCCGAGGAGGCGCGCGACGTCGTCCAGGTCACCTTCTTCAAGGTTTGGGAGAACCGGACGAAGTTCGATGAGCGCTGGAGCCCCAACACCTGGATCTACCGCATCGCCAGCAATCTGGCGATCGACCACCTGCGGTCCCGCAAGAGCCGGGAGCGCAGCCACGAGCCGGTCAAGCAGCACCTGCGCCAGGTCGCCGACTCCAATTCGCACCGCGACCTCTCGGGGTTGCAGCACAGCGAGGTGGCGGCGATCTTCCGCGAGCTGTCCGCGGGACTCTCCGAGAAGCAGCGGATGGTCTTCCTGCTGCGCGAGATGGAGGGGCTCTCCTCGCCCGAGGTGGCCGAGGTCCTCGGCTGCCGCGAGTCGACGGTGCGCAATCACCTGTTCAACGCCCGCAAGTACCTGCGTCGCGAGCTCGTCCGGCGGTACCCGGAGTACGCCGCCGGCTTTGTGCTCGGCGATGAAGGCGAGGAGGTGGCGCGATGAGCTGCCCGGATTGGAAGGTTCTGGCGACCTGGCGCGAAACCCCGCAGGCTGAGGAGCCGGCGGAGTGGAGCGAGGCGCTCGGGCACCTCGACCGGGGATGCCCTCACTGCCGCCGCGCCGCCCTGGCGGCCGATCCCACGCTGGTCTTCCGGCGCCTGGCTGTCGTCACCGAGCCCACCCCGGCGCAGGAGGCCTCCGACGTCGAGTCGATGCGCTGGGCCGTGGCGGCCATGCGGGCGGCGAGCCGGGTCGAGGCGGTGGATCGCCACGGCCGCTCGGCGCGCCGGATGGAGACCTTGAGCTGGAAGCGCTGGGCTGCCGCCGCGGCTCTCGCCGTGGTCGCCCTGTCGATGCCGGGCGACGAAACGCGGCTCCGCCGCGAGCCGGCGGCGCGCCTGTTGTCGGTGGCGACGATGGCGACGCCCGCGGTGCTGTCCGCGGACGGCCCCGAGGCGGTGGCCCTTCCCGCCACGGCATTCCCGGTGGCGGCCACCGACGACCTGCCGACCGTGGAAGGGGTGAACCGGCCCGGCGCGCGGGTCTACCACATGGACGGCGAAGGGATGTCCGTGGTCATGATCGTGGACGAGACCCTGGACGTCTGACCCCGCTGATTCGTACGAGGCTTCACGAGATTCCGATGCATTCCGTCCGCCATATCGCCGCGAGCTTCCTGGTCCTGTCGTTCCTGGCGACGGCCTGCGCCGCCCAGTCCGGGCAGCCAGGTCCGTCGGGGAACCCCGGAGACCTGGTGCTCCACGCCTATGCCCTGAAGCACCGCAAGGCGAGCGACGCGCTCCCCGTCGTGTCTCCGCTCCTGTCGAAGCGCGGCACGGTCGAGCTGCAGCCCGGCACGAACACGCTGGTCATCCGCGACACGATCGCGGCGCTCGGCCGGATCGTTCCGACCTTGCGCTCCTATGACCATCCGGCGCGCCCGTTGACGCTGGAGCTCTACGTCGTCCGGGCGACCCGCGCGGCGACGCCGGGCGTCCGCTCCGATCTCCCGGAGCAGCTCACCCGCCGTCTGCGGGCTCTGCTGGCCTACAACGTCTATGAGGTCCAGGCGCAGGCCCTCCTCGACTCGCAAGAGGGGCAGGCGGTCACCTATGCGGTGAGCGGGGACTACGAGGTCAGCTTCCGGGTCGGCACGGTGCTCGCTCCGGGGCGCGTCAAGCTCTCCGACTTCCGCGTCTCCCGGATCACGCGGCGCGCGATGTCCCAGCAAAACGGCCGCGGCGGCCCGCAACCGCAGCTCCTCATCCACACCAACCTGAGCCTGCAGCTGGACCAGACGACGAGCCTGGGGCTGGCCCGCAGCGAGACCAGCCCCGAAGCGCTCATGGTCGTGCTGACCCTGCGTACCGGCGAGACCGGCCGGCGGCAGCCCCAACGGGCGCAGCAGTAGAGGATTCCGCGGGATGCAGTTCGTCTGTCGCGTCGGGACCCCGGATGGCCGTGTCATGGAAGAGACCATGACCGCCAGCGATGAAAATTCGCTGCGCAGCGAGCTGGCCAAGCGCGGGTACCACATCTTCGAGGTGCGCCGGCGGGGAGTCCCCAAGAAGCTCGTGGGGACCGGAGTCAGCCTGCGCCGCAAGCGCATTGGCGACCAGGACTTCCTCATCTGGAACCAGGAGCTGGCCGCGCTCTTGAAGGCCGGCCTTCCCCTGCTCCAGGCCCTCGACCTGATGCTCGAGCGGATGAAGCAACCCTATTTCAAGTCGGTCTTGACCGACATCCGCGACCGGGTGAAGAGCGGCACCGACCTGTCCGAGGCCTTCGCCTCGTATGGCGAAACGTTCCCGCGCCTCTATCCGTCGACGCTCAAGGCGGGGGAGCGCAGCGGCGAGCTCGAGCAGGTCATCCGCCGGTTCATCCGCTACATGCGCCTGCTGCTGGACGCCCGGCGGCGGGTCGTCTCGGCCCTGATCTACCCGGCCGTGCTGGTCGGCCTGTCGATCGCCATGCTGGTCATCATGGCAATCTACGTCGTCCCCAAGTTCATGGTCTTCTTCGAGGACCTGGACGCCGAGCTGCCGCTGATCACGCGGATCGTGCTGGCGATCTCCCGGTTCATGAGCCAGAACTGGCCGGTCCTCCTGGTGGGAGTGGTCGCGACGACGTTCGTCTACCGCCAGTGGGGGCGGACCGACGCGGGCCGGTCGACCATCGACCGGTTCAAGCTGCGGATTCCGTTCATCGGCCCGGTGCTCCACCGGTTCGGCCTGGCCGAGCTCTGCCGGTCGCTCGGGACGCTCCTGGCGGGCGGCATTCCGCTCGTGCCGGCGTTCGAGATCGCGGTCGCCTCGGTGGGCAACACCTGGATCCGCAGCCGGGTGGAGCCGACCATCCAGCTCGTGCGCGAGGGCAAGCCGTTCCATGAGGCCCTGGAGCAGAGCGGCGTGTTCCTGGACATGGCGATCGACATGGTGAAGGTGGGCGAGGCCACGGGCTCGCTGGACGAGATGCTGGGCAGCGTCTCGGATTTCCTCGACGAGCAGATCGAGACGCGCATGCAGCGGATCCTCTCTCTCATCGAGCCGTTGATGCTGGTCGTCATGGGCATCATGATCGCGATCCTGCTGATCTCGATCTACCTGCCGATGTTCAGCATGCTCGGGAGCTCGAAGTTCTGAGACCGGGTGGTTCTCCCTCTCCCTGGGGAGAGGGCTGGGGAGAGGGAGATGGGATCAATGTCCCGGAATCCCGGGGCGGCGCACTCTGTTGAATGCACCCGGGATAGACTTTTCTATCCCCTCTGCTGTATTTAGAAGGTTTCGAGGAGCGTTTCGATGGCAGTGATCAACGGAAAGACAACGGTCCAGGCCCCCGAGCCGGAGACCCTGGAGCAGGCGCGGGAGCGCCTCGCCCGCGAGCGGCGGGAGGCGGAGACCTTCGCCGCGCGCTATGGGCTCGAGTTCGTGGACCTGACCCATTTCCGCATCGACAACGACCTCTTCCGCCGCATCCCCTTCGAGCTCATGCTGCGCTACGGGTTCATCCCCGAGGAGCAGCTCGACGGACGGATGTCGGTCATCATGGCCGATCCGTCGGACGTGCTGAAGATCGACGAGATGGAGATGCTCCTGGGGCAGCCGGTGGAGGCCAAGGTCGGCGTCCGCTCGGCGGTCGAGGAGATCCTCCAGAAATCGGAGAGCGCCCAGCGGGTGCTCGACGAGGCGAGCGAGGACTTCCGCATCCAGCTCGTCCAGGAGGACGACGAGGGCCAGGAGGTCCTCTCGATCGACCGCATCTCGGCCGACACCAGCCCGATCATCAAGCTGGTCGACTCGACGATGTTCAACGCCATCCAGCGCCGGGCGAGCGACATCCACATCGAGACGCGGGACACCGAGGTCATCATCAAGTACCGCATCGACGGCGTCCTCTACCAGGCGATGGAGCCGATCGACAAGCGGCACCACCAGACGATCATCAGCCGCATCAAGGTCATGTCGGAGCTCGACATCGCCGAGAAGCGCGTCCCTCAGGACGGCCGCTTCAAGCTGCGCCTGAAAGGGCGGACGATCGACTTCCGCGTCTCCATCATGCCGTCCGTCCACGGCGAGGACTGCGTCATCCGTATCCTCGACAAGGAGTCGATGAGCGAGGAGTTCAAGAACCTCCGCCTCGACATCCTGGGCTTCGACGAGGAGACGCTGCGCAAGCTGCGCAAGTTCATCCGCGAGCCGTACGGAATGGTCCTGGTCACCGGGCCCACGGGCTCGGGCAAGACGACCACGCTCTACGCCTGCCTGGCCGAGATCCAGTCGTCCGAGGACAAGATCATCACCATCGAGGACCCGGTCGAGTATCAGCTCCGCGGGATCACCCAGATCCCGGTCAACGAGAAGAAGGGTCTGACCTTCGCCCGCGGGCTGCGCTCCATCCTGCGGCACGACCCGGACAAGGTGATGGTCGGCGAGATCCGCGACGCGGAGACGGCGCAGATCGCCATCCAGTCGGCGCTGACCGGCCATCTGGTGTTCACCACCGTCCATGCCAACAATGTGGTCGACGTGCTGGGGCGGTTCCTCAACATGAACGTCGACTTGTACAACTTCGTGTCGGCGTTGAACTGCGTGCTGGCGCAACGCCTCGTCCGCAAGATCTGCAAGCACTGCCGGCGGCCGCACAAGGCCACGCGCCAGCTCCTCGAAGAGAGCGGCCTCGATCCGGCGGTCTACTCCGACTTCACCTTCTACGAGGGGGCGGGCTGCATCGAGTGCAACGGCACGGGATTCCACGGGCGCCTGGCCGTGTCCGAGCTGCTCGATCTGTCGGACCACATCCGGGAGCTGATCCTGGACCGGCGGCCCGCCTCCGAGATCAAGCGCGCCGCCAAAGAAGAAGGGATGACCTTCCTCCGCGAGTCGGCGCTCGAGATGGTCCTCCGGGGAGTGACGACTCTGCGTGAGATCAACAAAGTTACCTTCGTGGATTGAGTCCTTTCTGGGCTTCGAGCCGGTTCCGGTGCCCCCGCACGTCTTCTCCCTGGACGCGGAGAGCCTGCGCTACGCCCAGATCCTGCGCGACCGTCAGGGGTACCGCGTCCGCGGCTACCGCACGGTGGCGCTGCCGCGCGACGCCTTCCACTCCGGCCTGCTCGGCGGCCCGCTGCGCGACCCGGCCGGCTTCGAGACGCTGGCCGGCGGGCTGGTGCGCGGCATCCAGGGGGGAGTCAGGGCGGCCTCGCTGGTGATCCCCGACGCCTGGCTGCGCGTAGCCTTCGCCGAGAGCGGCGAGCTGCCCAAGAGCGCCGAGCAGCGGGACGAGGTGCTGCGCTGGAAGCTGCGCCGCCTGGTGCCGTTCCGGGTCGACGAGCTGCGGGTCAGCGCCACCGAGGTGGCGCCGCTCCCCCGCCAGGAAGAGCCGCGCCGCCTCCTTCTCGGCTTCGGTATCGAGCAGCTCCTGGCGCAGATCGAGGCGGCCTTCGCCGCGCACGGCGTCCGCCTCGGTCTCATCTCGAACACCAGCCTGTCGCTCCTCGGGGCGTTGGACGCGCGGCGGGAGGAGACCGTCGCCCTGGCCCTGGTCGAGGAGCACGGCTACACCCTCGTGTTCGCCCGGAGCGGCGAGCCGATCCTCCATCGCTACAAAGCGTTCGCCGGAGGGCTCCCCGAGGTGGGCCGCACCGGCCTCATCGTGCGCGACTTGAAGCTGACCCGCAACTTCCTGGACGAGCAGCTCCCCGGCGTGCCGCTCGAACGGGTGCTGCTGCTGGCGCTGCCGGAGCAGGAGCCGCTCTGGGTCGACCTCCTCTCCGAGGGGCTCGGCGAGCCCACGGCGCCCCTGGATGGCCGTTCCCTGCCGCCGCTGCGCGCCGAGGATACGGCGGTCCCCTCCTGGCGCGACCTGGCTCCCATGCTCGGGGCGGCCCGCGGGGAGGTGGCATGAGCCTGCCCGCCGAGAAGCCGGTCGTGCCGCGCACCGGTCCGCCCGCCGCGCCGCGCCGCGCCGGCAGCCTGAACCTGGCCCGCCGGCCGTTCATCAACACCCGGCCGGTCACCCGGGTGTCGGTCCTTCTGTGGATCCTCGGGCTGGTGCTCCTGCTCGGCAACGTCTCGCTGTTCTGGAGCTACCTCTCGGGCTCCGCCGAGAAGCGCGCCGAGCTGGCCCGCCTGCAGCAGGACGTCCAGCGGCAGCAGCAGACCGTCCAGCAGCTCGAGCAGCGCCTCGCCTCGCTCAACCTCGAGCAGCAGAACCGGCAGGTCCGCTATCTCAACCGCAAGATCGCGGAGCGCACCTTCTCCTGGAGCCTGCTGTTCGACCGGGTCGCCGAGGTGCTGCCCGACGGCGTCCGCCTCACGCGCCTGGCGCCGCGCTCCCTGGCGCGGAAGACCCCCGGCCGCCGGGAGGACGATCTGGAGCCTCTCGATGACCGCGTGCTGCTGACCATCCATGGTCTGGCGAAGAGCGACGAAGAGCTCCTCACGTTCGTAGACAGGTTGTTCGCTCACGACTCGTTCGACGAGCCGGACCTTTCCCGCGAGACGCGAGCCGACGTCAACGATCCGCTGGAGTTCGATGTGAACGTGACCTACATCCCGGGTGGCAAATCCGGACGGCCCGTGATCGAGGAGGCGGCTCCGTCGCCGGAGATCGTGGAAGTCCCCGCGGCGCCTCCTGCGGCGCCCGCTCCCGCCAAGCCGGATTCGGGGATCGACGAATGAGGGGCCGGGACGAGATCTGGCGCCTGCGCCTCTGGGTCTGGCTGCCCGCCCTGCTGTTCTTCCTGGCCAACGCCACGGCCTACGTGGTCTATCGCTTCGGCTTCGCCGACCGGGTGGAGTCGCTGGAGACGAACCTGGAGGAGTCACGGAAGAGCCTGGCGCCGGAAGCGGCCAAGCGGACGCACTTCGAGCGTCTCATCGAGCGCTCGCGGCGCAACGACGAGGACATCCGCCGCCTGTATGACGAGCGGTTCTCGACGCGCAGCCAGCGCCTGACCCGGATCACCGCCGAGGTCAAGAAGCTCGCCCGCACCGCCGGTCTGAACCCGCTGTCGATCAACTATGGCGAGGAGAAGATCGAGGACTATGGCCTGGTGAAGCGCTCGTTCGCTTTCTCGGTCGACGGCACATACCTGGAGCTGCGCAAGTTCATCAACCTCCTGGAGCTGTCGGAGTCTTTTCTGACGCTCGAAGAGGTGACGCTCGCGGGCGACGAGGACGGGCAGGGGCCCGAGCTGCACATCCGGCTCATTCTCTCGACCCTGTTCGCCCGCGAGGGCGGCAGCGCCGCGACGGCCGCCGGTCCGGTGCCGGGCGTGACGGCGCGGAAGGAATCGTGATGGAAAGCCGCACGAAGCTCCTCCTGGGTATCCTGGCGTTCATCGCGTTGTTCGCGGTCTGGATCTGGGTCGGTCCGGGCGGGGACGATTCCAAGTCCGGCGGCAGGGGCGGCTACGATGCGGCGACCGCTCCGGTGGGGGTGGTTCCGGGCGCGGGGCGCGCGCCGGCCGGCAAAGCGCCGGTCGACCACGTGGAAGAGCTGCGCTTCGCCGCTCTGACGGTCCGTCCCCGGGAGTACACTCCGGGGCGGGATCCCTGGCGCTACAAGGACCCCCCGCCGCCGCCGGCGCCGAAGCCGCCACCCCCGCCCTCCGCGGAGGAGCTGGAAGCGCGGAGGCGCGCGGAAGAGGAAGCGGCGCGGCTGCGCGCCGAGATGTTCCGGCAGCAGCAGGAAGAGGCGGCGAAGCCGAAGCCGCCGCCGTTCAACCTGTCGTACCTGGGCAACTTCGGTCCCCCGAGCCGGCGGATCGCGGTCTTCTCCGACGGCAAGACCATCTTCAACGCCCTGGAGGGCGAGGTGCTCGCGGGAAAATTCATCGTGGCCGACATCGGCTACGAGTCGGTGGACATCCGGTTCGTGGGATTCCCGGACTGGCCCCCCCAGCGGCTGGCGGTCGGATCCGCCGGTCGCTAGAGACGGAGGAAGAGTGTCGAACATGCGCCATGCCATCGCACGGACGTTGATCCTGCTGATCGCGCTGGGCCCGCTGGCGGGCTGCGCCAGCCATCTCTCCTATCGCAAAGCGGAGATCGCGATGCAGAAGGAGAGCTGGGACGACGCCGTGCTGCACTATCTGAAGGCGGTCGAGGAAAGCCCGGACAATCTCTCGTACCGGGCGGCGCTGATGCGCGCCAAGATCAAGGCCTCGCAGGCCCACTTCGAAAAGGCGAAGGAGTACCAGAAAGCCGGGGTCCTCGAACGGGCCCTGGTGGAGCTCCAGCAGGCCGTCCAGCTCGACCCGACCAACCAATACGCCAAGGCGCAGCTCGAGAACACGCGGCAGGACTGGCTCGCCCAGAAGCAGGGGCGCGACGGCGCCGGCACCATCGAGCAGATGAAGAAGAACGCGCAGGCGACGCGCCCGCAGCCGCCGGTGCTCAATCCGCGCTCGAACAAGCCGATCTCGCTGGAGTTCCCCGAGCCGGTGCCGATCTTCCAGATCTATCAGGCGCTCGGCAAGGCGTTCGGCATCAACGTCCTGTTCGACCCGAACTTGAAGGACCAGGAGATTTCGATCAACCTCCAGGAAGTGACGGCCCAGACCGCGCTCGAGACCCTGATGCGCTCGGCCAACCATTTCTACAAGGTGATCGACGAGCACACCATCCTGATCGCCGCTGATACGCCGCAGAACCGGCGCATCTACGAGGACCTCGTCATCCAGACCTTCTTCCTCTCGAACTCCGAGGTGAAGGACATGATGACGATCCTGCGCTCGCTGGTCGACGCGAAGAAGATCGCCACCAACGATCAGCTCAACGCGATCATCCTGCGCGACACCGCGGACAAGGTGAAGGTCGCCGAGCGCATCATCGAGGCCAACGACAAGTCGAAGGCCGAGGTGGTGATCGACGTCGAGCTGCTCCAGATCAATACTGGCCGCCTGCGCGAGCTCGGGGTCAGCCTCTCGCAATACTCGATCGGGCAGCAGCTCGACCGCGGCGACAACAACCCGCTGCGGGTGTCCGACATCCCCTTCATCAACCAGGCGGACTGGCTGCTGACGATCCCCAGCTTCGTCTACAACTTCATCAAGACGAACTCGGACGCCCAGCTCCTGGCGAAGCCCCAGGTGCGCATCACCGAGGGCGAGAAGGCGAACCTGACGATCGGCGACCGCGTGCCCATCCCGCTGACCACGTTCAACACCCAGAACGTCGGGGGCAACAGCGGCATCATCCCGATCACCTCGTTCCAGTACACGGACGTGGGCATCAAGGTGGAGCTGGAGCCGCGGGTCCACCACAACCAGGAGATCACGCTCAAGGTCAAGATCGAGGTGTCGAACATCAGCCGCTTCATCGAGGCCGCGGCGGGGCAGAGCCAGCCGGTGATCGGCACGCGCTCGTTCGATTCCGTCATCCGCTTGAAGGACGGCGAGACGAACTTCCTGGCCGGCCTGATCCGCACCGACGAGCGGAGCGGCGAGAGCGGCATCCCGGGCCTCTCCGAGATCCCGCTGCTCGGCCGCCTGTTCGAGAACAAGCGGAATGAGAACGAGCGGACCGACGTCATTCTGACCCTCACGCCCCACATCATCCGCAACGCCCAGATCACCGAGGAGGACCTGCAGCCGATCTGGGTGGGCACCGAGGCGAACATCACGTTCCGCGGCGGCAGCCCGCGCGTCGAGTCCGACGTCGATGGTCCGTTCGACATGGACGAAGGGACGCCCGAGGAGGTCCAGGACGCTATCCGGCGCCGCCTGCAGCGGCTGCCGCGAGGTCTGCAGCCGGGCGAGGGCGAAGAGCCCATGGAGGAAGAGCAGCCGGTCGAGGAGCAGCAGCCGGCGGTCGGCATCGACCTGGTTCCGGCGGCGCCGCCGGGCAGCATCTTCCAGCAGCCCGAGCCGCCGCCGGACGAGGTGCCGCCGGAAGAGATGGAACCCCCGCCGCCCGCGGGGGCCTCCCTCTTCTCGACGCCGAACGCCTCGTCGACCTCGGCCGTGGCGAACCCGCGCGTGATGCTCTCCAGCCTCCGCCGGGAGCGCTTCGCCGAGGACCCCGGCCAGCAGCCCGCGGCGGTGCGCCTGCGTCTCGTCCCGGAGGCGAAGCAGGTGGAACAGGGAGAGACATTCACGGTACGGATCGAGGCGGCCGCCGTGCGGCCGGTCTCGCACCTGCCGATCGCGCTCGCCTGGGATGCGAAGCGGCTCGCGATCGAGAAGGTGGAGGCCGGGGGCTTCCTCGGCCAGCCGGGCACGGCCCACGTGCTCGCCGACAGCTCCCATGCCGGCCGGCTCACGGTCGGCGCGAGCCGGCTGGGCGACCTCCCGCCGATCTCCGGCGAGGGGACGGTGGCCACGGTCACCTTCCGCGCCCTGGCCGCCGGGCGGGCCCGCATCGGCTTCGGCGCGACCCAGGCGCTCGACGCGGCGCTCAGCCCGGTGCTGCCGCTGCGCACCGAGGTGGCGACCATCCGGGTGCGGCCGCAGCGCTCCGGCCCGGCGCCGGCGGCGGACCGGCCGGAAGTCTGAGCGCTCCTGGACTGTTGGAGAGGTCAGGAGGACGATGATGATGATGATCGCGCGGCGACGTTCCGAACGAGGCTTCACGCTGGCCGAGCTGGTCATGGTGGCCGCGGTCCTGGTGATCCTCGCCGCCGTCACCCTGCCGGTCGCCAAGTTCACCACCCGGCGGTCCAAGGAGATGGAGCTCCGTTCCGCGCTGCGGGACATGCGCAATGCCGTCGACGAGTACAAGCGGTTCAGCGACATGGGCATGATCCCGGTGGACCTCGGCACGGACGGCTACCCGAAAGACCTGGACATCCTGGTCGAAGGGGTGGAGGTCGTCGGACAGGTGGACAAGAAGCTCAAGCTGCTGCGCCGCATTCCCCTCGACCCGATGACGGGAGAGCGCGAATGGGGGTTGCGCAGCCAGAGCGACGAGCCGGACTCCACCTCCTGGGGCGGAGAGAACGTCTATGACGTCTACTCTCTATCGGGTGGCGTCGGGCTGAACGACGTGCCGTACCGCGAGTGGTAGACGGGAACGGCGGAGGAACGATCATGCGGAAGAGGCACATTCAGGCAGACGGGGAGCAGGGGTTCACCCTGCTCGAGCTGATCGTCGTCATCGCCATCGTCGGCATCCTGGCGACGATCGCCATGCCGGCTCTCAAACAGGTCCCCATCCGCGCCAACGAAGCGGTGCTCAAAACGAACCTCCACACCATCCGCGACGTCATCGATCAGCACTACGGCGACAAGGGGAAATACCCCACGAGCCTGGAGCAGCTCGTCGAGACCGGGTACCTGAAGAAGATCCCCATGGATCCCATCACCAAGCGGACCGACACCTGGGTGCCGACCTACGAAGAGACCGACCCGGAGAACCCTGGCCCCGAGAGCGACCAGAACGACGAGGGGCAGCCCGGGATCACCGACATCCATTCCGGAGCGCCGGGGAATTCGCTCGACGGCACCCCGTACAGCGAGTGGTGAGATGAGAGCCTCCTCCCAGGCCGGGTACAACCTGGTGATGCTGATGGTCCTCCTGACCCTCCTCAGCATCGCGATCGCGATCTCGCTGCCGGCATGGAGCGGTGTGATCCGGCGGGATAAGGAGGAGGAGCTGATCTTCCGCGGGCTCCAGTACGCCGAAGCGATCCGCCTCTTCAATCAACGCTTCCAGCGCCCTCCCATCCGCCTCGAAGAGCTCATCGAGGTCGAGCCGCGATCGATTCGCCGGCTGTGGAAGGACCCGATGACGGAGGACGGGAAGTGGGTCCTCATCCCTCTCCAGGGTCCGACGAGCGTGCAGAACCAGACTCCGCCGGACGGGCAGCCACCGGAGGTAGAACCGAAAGATGGCCGCGAAAACCCCGAGGGGGAGGGCGGAGAGGACAGCGAGGGCGGCTTCGGACCCAAGAAGGGAGAGGAGGTCCAGGTCGGCCCCTTCAAGGGGGTCCACAGCCGCAGCGGCAAGACCTCCTTCCTCGTGTTCAACGGCAGAGACCGCTATGACGAATGGCACTTCACGATGGACCTGTTCCTCAGCGGAGGGATGAACAACGGTCCTGGCGGAGACCCGACGAACCAGACGGGGACTGGGGGAAGGGTCATGAGCGCCCGTTGGATCGGACGCCCGATCCCCGAGTTCATGCAGCCGCGCCAGGGGTCGGGTCTGCCGCAGGACGACTCCGGGCTCAACAACGGTTCGAATGGCGGGAATGGCGGTCAAGGCAGCGGGAGCCCGCCGGGCGGCGTTCGCAAGCCCTGATGCGAGTGCCCTGATGCGGGTAAGACTCCAGCGGCTCCCCGCCGCGCTCGGCCTGCCGCTCCCGGCCTCCGCCTCTCCCGGCAGCGCCGGCCTCGACCTCCGCGCCGCGCTCCCGGAGGACGTCGAGGAGATCGTCCTCCGGCCCGGTGAGCGCGCGTTGATCCCCACCGGCCTGGTGCTGGAGATCCCCCTCGGCTGGGAAGGGCAGGTGCGGCCGCGCAGCGGTCTCGCCCTCCGCCATGGCATCGGTGTCCTCAACAGCCCGGGGACGATCGACAGCGACTACCGCGGCGAGGTCGGGGTGATCCTGATCAATCTGGGGGCATCCCCCTTCCCCGTCCGGCGCGGCGACCGCATCGCCCAGCTCGTCTTCGCACGGGTCGAGCCCATCGAATGGGAGGAGTCCGAGACCGTGGCGAAGACCGATCGCGGCGAGGGCGGCTTCGGCTCCACCGGGGTCTGATGGACGCCCGGTTCCTGCGCCTCCTCTTCCTCGTCGCTCTCCTGATCCGCCTCGCGTTCGTCTGGCAGATCCGGGATCTCCCGACCCAGCGCTGGCTGGTGATGGACGCCCAGCGCTACGACGAGCTGGCCCGCACCATCGCCTCCGGGGACTGGATGCCGCGCGAGGCGTTCTACCAGGCTCCTCTCTACCCGTACGCTCTGGCCGCGGTCTACGCCGTCACGCAGGGGTCGATGCTCGCCGTGCGGCTGCTCCAGGCGGTGCTCGGGGCGGCCACAGTGGTGCTCCTCGCGCTCCTCGCCCGGCGCCTCTTCGGGCGCGAAGCCGGGCTGGCGGCCGGGGTCCTGGCCGCGCTGTACGGTCCGGCCATCTTCTACGTCCCCCTCCTGCTCAAATCGACGCTGACGCTCCTCGCGCTGACCGGGGCCGTGCTGCTGCTGGTGCCCACCGGCCAGCCGAGTCCCAACCAGATAAGAGGCCGGCTGTTCGGGGCAGGCGCCCTCTTCGGCGTCTCCGCTCTCCTTCAGGAGAACCTCCTGCTGCTCGTCCCCTGCGCTGCGATTTGGCTGCTGCTGCCGGAGAGGGCCGGGCAATCCCCTGTAGAGACGCCCCGTGGGGCGTCTCCTTCCGAGGCGCCCGCGGCATCGCAGGGATCGCCGGGAAACCATGGCGCCGCCGCGGGAGACGCCCCACGGGGCGTCTCTACAGGGGGGAACATCGCGATTTTCCTCCTCGGCGCCTGTCTCGGCCTCGCCCCGGCCACGCTGCTCAATGTGCTGGCGGGTGGCGAGGTCGTCCTCACCAGCTCGCAGGGGGGGATGAACTTCTTCATCGGGAACGCCCGCGGCGCCTCCGGGACCTACGGGGGCCTCTCGGGAGGGAGCCAGAACCCGGAGAGCCAGCGCGAGGACGCCCGCCGGATGGCGGCGGTCTTCGCCACGCGCGAGCGCGGCCGGCTGGTCGCGCCCGACGAGCTGACGCCGGCCGAGGTCTCGGCTCTCTTCTGGCGCGAGAGCTTCCGGCAGATCCGCGCCGAGCCCGCGGCCTGGGGGCGGCTCCTTCTGCGCAAGGCCCGGCTCTTCTGGAACGCCCACGAGATCCCGGACGCCGAGGGGTACGACGTCTACCGCCGCGCCGCCCGCCCGCCGACGTTCTTCTGGCTCGGCTTCGGGATCGTGGCGCCGCTCGGCCTGACGGGCTTGTGGCTGGCCGGGCGCGATCCTCGGACCCGCCGCGGCGCCAACCTCCTGGCGCTCCTCCTGCTCGGCCTCTGCGTGTCCGTCGTCCTCTTCTTCGTCTTCGGCCGCTACCGCCTGCCGGTGGTCGTCCTGCTCATCCCTCCGGCCGGCCATGCCCTCGCGGTCCTCGCCGGTGCGGTGCGCCGCCGGGAGCTGTCCTATGACCTCGCCGCGGCCGTGCCCGTGGCGGTGATGGCGGTCGTCCTGGTCAACCTCCCGGTCTGGTCGGTGGCCGAGCGCGCGCGGCTCGACTCGGCCATCTGGTTCAACCTGAGCACGGCGGCGCTGCGGGGAGCCCAGGTCGCGACCGAGCCCGAGGAGGCCCTCTCCCTGACGAGCCGCGCGGCGGACGATCTGGAGCGCGTGTTGGCCGTCGAGCCGGGCTTCTATGTCGCCCGCGTGCAGCGGGCCGCCGCCCTGCACCGGCGCGGCCTTTATCTGGCGGGCGCCGGCTCGCTGGAAGAGGCCCTCGCGTCCTCCGAGGAGGCCCGCCGGGAGCTGGCCGCCGCCGAGGCGAGCGGCGGCGGACGCGATCTCCCCGAGGCGGAGCGCCAGGCCCGTGAGCTCGCCTCCGCTCTCGACGCCAGCCTCGCGCAGGGGCTCGTCAATCTGGGCGCGCGACGGATCGAGGCGGGCGACCTGGAGCAGGCCGAGGCCGCGCTGCGCCGGGCTGTAGCCATCGCTCCCCGCTCCGCCCCGGCGCACGGCAACCTGGGCCTCTGCCTGCTGCGGCGGGGATTGCAGGCGCGGCGGGCGGGTGACGAGCCAGCGGCGGGCCATCTCCTCAGCGCGAGCCGCGACGCCTTCGCCCGCGCTCTGGCACTGGCGGGGCCGGAAGCCCCGCCGGGAGAGGTGGCGTTCTACCGGAAGGGATTCGAGATGGCGAATCAGCCCTGAGAGGGCCGGGGCGAGGGCGTAAGATATGCCTCATGCGTTTCCGCCGCCTCCTTGCACTCTCGATCCTCCTCCCCCTCCTCTCGTGCCGCACCGCCTCCTCGCCCCAAGCGGAGAGGACGCCCGCGCCGCCGGTCCGCCGGGTCATCCTGGTGAGCCTCGACGGCGCCGCCGCCCCGGCGCTCCAACGCCTTTGGAGCCAGGGCGCGTTCACCGAGGGCGGCTTCCGGCAGTTCTTCGAGGACGGACAGGTCGCCGATCAGCTCGTGCCGGTCAATCCGACCCTCACTGCGGTCAACCACATCAGCCTGGCCACAGGGTTCGCTCCGGACGCGACAGGGATCGTCAGCAACCGCTTCCATCCGGCGGGGGCTCCTTTCCTCGACGCGGCGAGCGGCTTCGACGCGCCCATCGGCACCGAGACGCTCTGGGAGGCGGTCCGGCGGCAGGGCCGGCACGTGGGCCTCGTCACCTGGCCCGGCGCCGACGGCAAGGGGGAGCGGCGGACCGGCGACTGGGGGCTCATCTACGCCAACGCCAAGCTGGACCCGGAGGTCGCCATCCTCGCCCGCGGCGACTGGACCGCGGCGGACCGGACCGACCCGCGGCTCCAGGGGCTCCGCAGCTTCTCGCCGATCCTGCGGGCGCGTCTCCCGACGCGCGGCTTCGAGGTCGCCGCCCTCGACCGCAAGGACGACAAGAAGACCGCCTATGACACGGTCGTTCCTCTGGTCCCGGCGGCGGCCCGCACCAGCCTCGCGCCGGGCGACTGGGGGAGCGTCCCCTGCACCGTCGCCGGGCCTGAAGGGGAGGCCGAGGGGAGCACCACCACCACCTGTCTGATCAAGATCCTGGAGCTGGCGCCCGATCTCGCCACGGCCCGGATCTACCTGAACGGCATCTACGCCAACGAGGCCTATCCCGAAAAGTACAGCCAGGCCTTCGACGAGAGCGGCCTCCTCTGGCCGGGACCGCCGGACGACGCGCATCTGTCCGCCACCTGGGAGGGGGAACCGGGGATCGATCTCGCGACCTGGGTCGAGCAGGCCGAGCGCTTCACGGGGTTCTTCGGCGCCGCCCTGCGCTTCGCCGCGGCGCGCGATGACTGGGACCTGCTGATGGGCTACATCCCGACGATCGACGAAGCGGGGCACCAGCTCCTGCTGACCGACCCGCGCCAGCCCGGCTTCTCGCCGCAGCGGCGCGCCGAATTCGCCCAGGCCCGCCGCCGCGTCTGGCAGGCGGTGGACCGCGAGCTGGCAGCGCTCCTGCGGGTGGTGGACCTGCGGGACACGCGGATCGTGATCGTGAGCGACCACGGGATGGTGCCGATCCATACGATGGTCGATCCCAACGTCCTGCTGCGAGAGAAGGGGCTGCTCGCCACGGACGACAAGGGAAAGATCGTGGACCAGGGGACGACCGTCTGGGTGGCCAGCGTCGGCGGATGCGCCAATGTCTACGTCCGGCCGGACGCGCCGGACCGGGAGCGTCTCCTGGCGGACCTCCGTGCTCTGTTCAGCGGCTGGACTCTGGAGGGAGTCCAGCCTGTCGACCGCATCGTTCCGCGCGAGGAGGCCGGAGAGATCGGGCTCAGGCATCCGAACAGCGGTGACCTGATCCTGTTCGCCGCGCAGGGGTATACCTTTTCGGGAGCCGGCCTGCGCCAGGACCGCGCCGTCATGCCGACGACCGTGTATGGAATGCACGGCTGGCTGGCTGGAGATCCGGAGCTGAACGGTATCTATCTCGCCCTCGGCGCCGGGCTGCGCAAGGGAAACGCGGGAACGGTGCGCAGCGTCGAAGTGGCGAAGCGGGTGGCGGAATGGCTGAAGATCGAGGCGCCGCGGCGGGAGCCCCTCACCCCCTAACCCCTCCGGGAATCCCCGCTCCCGCCTCCCGCATTCTACGCACCGTGGAGACCCTCACCGCCGCCCCCACCGCGCTGGCGCGTGTCGAAGACTGGCTCGCCCGCGGCGGCCGGGCGCCGTTCGACTTCCAGCGTGAGGTCTGGGAGGGCTACCGCGAAGGCGCGAGCGGGCTCATCCATGCCGCCACGGGCGCCGGCAAGACCTGGGCCGCCTGGCTCGCCCCGCTCCTCGTCTGGATGGACGAGCACCCGGAGCGGATCGGCCGGCGCTTCCCCGCTCCGCCGCTCACCGTCCTCTGGATCACACCGCTCCGCGCGCTGGCCGCCGACACCGAGGCGTCGCTCCGCACGCCGCTCCGCGAGCTGGGCATCCCCTGGACTCTCGAGCGCCGGACGAGCGACAGCTCGTCCTCCGTGCGGCAACGGCAGCGCGAGCGCCTCCCGACCGCCCTGGTGACCACGCCCGAGAGCCTTTCGCTCCTCCTGTCGCGGCCGGACGCCCGCTCCCTCTTCGCCAGCCTGGCTCTCGTGGTGGTCGACGAATGGCACGAGCTGACCGGCAGCAAGCGCGGCGTGCAGACCGAGCTGGCTCTCGCCCGGCTGCGCCGCTTTGCGCCGGGCCTCCGCGTCTGGGGGCTGTCCGCCACCCTCGGCGATCTGGAGACCGCCCGCGATGCGTTGCTCGGACCCGGTCCATCTCCATCGGGGCCGGGATATATCATCCGCGGTGCCGGACCGAAGCCGCTGCGGGTCAACTCCCTCTTGCCCGAGGACGTGGAGCGCTTCCCCTGGGCCGGCCACCTCGGTCTCAAGCTCCTGCCGCGCGTCGTCGAGGCCATCGAGGAAGGAAAGACCGCCCTGGTCTTCACCAACACCCGCTCGCAGACCGAGATCTGGTACCAGGCGATCCTCGACGCGCGGCCGGAGTGGGCCGGCGAGATCGCCCTCCACCACGGCTCGCTCGACCGCAAGGTGCGCGACTGGGTGGAGGACGGTCTGCGCGAAGGGAGCCTGCGCTGCGTGGTCTGCACCTCCAGCCTCGACCTCGGCGTCGACTTCGCGCCGGTCGACCGCGTCCTCCAGATCGGCAGCCCCAAGGGGATCGCCCGCCTGGCGCAGCGGGCCGGCCGGAGCGGCCACCAGCCCGGCGCCGAGAGCCGGGTGACCTGCGTGCCGACCCACGCCTTCGAGCTGATCGAGGTGGCCGCCGCCCGCAGCGCCCTGGAATCCGGACGGATCGAGTCGCGAGCGCCGCTCGACAAGCCGCTCGACGTGCTGGCGCAGCACCTGGTCACGATCGCCGCGGGCGGCGGCTTCCGCCCCGCCGATCTCCTCGCCGAGGTGCGCACCACCCGGGCCTACCGCGACCTGAGCGACGCCGAATGGGATTGGGCTTTGGACTTCGTGACGCGCGGCGGCCCGGCTCTCCGCGCCTATCCCGAATATCGCCGGGTCGCGGAGCAGAACGGGCTCTACATCGTCCCAGAGCCCGCCACGGCGCGGCGGCACCGGATGTCCATCGGCACAATCACCAGCGACGCCGAGCTGCAGGTCCAGTACGTCGGCGGCGGGCGCCTGGGCACCGTCGAGGAGTCGTTCGTCTCCCGCCTCCACCCCGGCGACCGGTTCGTCCTGGCGGGCAAGGTCCTGGAGCTGCAAGCCGTGCGGGACATGACCGCCTGGGTGCGCCGGGTGAAGGGCCGCAGCGGCACCTTCCCGCGCTGGATGGGCGGCCGCATGCCGCTCTCCACCGCGCTCGCCGCCGCCGTGCGCGACCGCCTCGGCGAGGCGCGGCACGGGATCTACGCCGGCCCCGAGATGGAGACCATCCGGCCGATCCTGGAGCTTCAGGCCGCCTGGTCGAAGATCCCGGAGCCGGACGAGCTGCTGATCGAGCGGCTGCGCTCCCGCGAAGGGCACCACCTCTTCGTCTACCCCTTCGAGGGCCGGCTCGTCCACGAAGGGCTCGCCGCCCTCCTCGCCTGGCGGATCGCGCGCCTCCAGCCGATCACCTTCACCCTGGCGGTCAACGACTACGGCATCGAGCTGTTGTCGCCCGATCCGGCCCCTTTGGAGGAGGCGCTGGCCGCTGGCCTTCTGTCGCCGACCGGGCTGCTCGAAGACATTCCGGCGAGCCTGAATGCGGCGGAGATGGCCCGTCGCCAGTTCCGCGAGATCGCCCGCATCGCCGGCCTCCTCTTCCAAGGCTTTCCGGGCAGCCGCAAGCCGGCGCGCCACCTCCAGGCCTCGAGCGGTCTCTTCTACGAGGTCTTCGCGCAGTACGATCCGGAGAACCTGCTGCTCCGGCAGGCGCACCGCGAGGTGCTGGAGCAGCAGCTCGAAAGCGGGCGCCTCGGCCGCACCCTGGCCCGCCTCGCCGCCTCCCGCGTCACGATCCTGGAGGTCGAGCGGTCGACCCCGCTGGGCTTCCCGCTGATCGTCGACCGCCTCCGCGAGACGACGCTGAGCTCCGAGAAGCTCGCCGACCGCGTGCGCAAAATGCAGGCGCGGCTGGAGAAGGAGGCGGACCGGACCGTTCGGCCCGCTGTTCCCCCACAACCAGCCCGGCGCGCGCACCCCGGGTTGAAACCCGGGGCTAAGGGCGGCCGTCCCTGACAGGACGGAGAGAAGCGATGAACCACGTCTCCGTCCTGGAGGGACGGCCATGGGTAGCCCCGGGTTTCAACCCGGGGGCGAGGCGAGGCGCATGACGGACGCGGGTTTGGATCTCTGCGGCGAATCGGTCGTCCTGCTCCCCGAGCGCGCGCTCTTCTGGGAACGGCAGGAGACGTTGATTGTGGCGGACGTCCATCTGGGCAAGGCCGCCGCCTTCCGCGCCTTCGCCCTACCGCTTCCGGGAGGCACCACGAGCGAGGCCCTCGCCCGGCTGGGAAAGGCGGTGGAGAAGACTGGAGCGCGGCGCCTGCTGATCCTGGGCGACCTCCTCCACGCCCGCGCCGGCCGCGCCGCTCGCACTCTGGCGACCGTCGCAGCCTGGCGCGAGCGGCATCCGGATCTGGAGATCGTTCTGGTGCGGGGAAATCACGACCGGGGTGCGGGAGATCCCCCCGAAGACTGGCGCATCCGGTGCGTCGACGAGCCCTGGCACGAAGGCCCCTTCGCCTTCCGCCATCATCCCGAGGAGGACCCGGAGGGCTACGTCCTGGCCGGCCACATCCATCCGGCCATCCATCTGACCGGGGCCGGCCGGCAGAGCGCGACCCTCCCTGCCTTCCTGTTTCGCGAGCGGCTGGGATTGCTGCCGGCGTTCGGACCCTTCACCGGGGGCGCGCGGGTGCGCCCGCGGCAGGGGGATCGGGTTTGGGTGCTGGCAGATGGCGAGGTGATCGAGGTCGCGGGAGCTGTCTGAGCGTTTTTTCGAACGAGAGCCTCCCCCCGGACGGGAGGAGGCTCGAAGGGCGCGGCAGGAGAGTCGTTCTCAGGCGGCTTTCTGCTGATTGATCAGCGCGACGTCCTCCTCCACATGGACGGTGATCGAGGCGAACTTCCTGGCCAGATCCGAGAGATCCTTCCAGTCGCTTTCGGCCTTGACGAGATCCGACTTCATCTCGACGAAATGAGAGGTCTTGAGCCTGTTGCTCGAGCTGTCCAGGTCGTTGACGACCGACTGCATTCCTCTCTTCAGAAGGTCCCAGGCGCTGATGAGCTTCCCGATCTCGGTCTGCGCGGTGCCGCTGAGCTTGATCAGGTTGTTGACGTTGGACTGGACGGCCTGGAGAGCCAGGATCCGCTGCTGCACGCGGCCGAGATCCGCGCTCCGGGCCTTGATGTCATCGCCGATCTGCCGGATTTTCACCATGGCCGCGATCATGAGAGCGGCTCCACCGACCGCTCCAATGACGCCCAGCCCCAGCACGAGCAATCCGATCGGTCCGAACGCCACGGTGAGCACCGCGCCGACGCAGCCGATGAAGATGCTGACCCCGATACCGATCGCGGCCCCGGTGAGCACTTTGTTCCAGGTGGCCGCCTCGCTCTGCAGATCCGCGATCCGTTTCTGAAGCTCCGCGATCTTCTTCTGATCCTGGCCGATTTCGATGATGGCCTGTTTCACGCACTCGGCCATGATGGCGGCATCGTTCTGCAAGGTTGTCGAGTAGCCGGCCAGATCGGTGCCGAGGGTGTTCACGGCCTTCTGCTGGCGGCCGACGTCCTCGATGAGCCCGACCAGCGTGCTGCGGAGCTGTTCGCGGGCGCCCTGATTCCCTGGTTCGAGAATGAGCCGGTCGATCTGCTGGTACATGATGGAGACCTTCAGATCGAACAGGGAGCCGTAGCTCACGATCGTCTTCGGCGTCTCGATGAGGCGGGGCGAGATGCTGTTCTGCCAGTAGAGCGCATTGGCACCGAGCCTCGAATACTTCTCCGTGAATGTGTTGTACCAGGCCGGCGAGTCGGGGACGAACGGCAGCTTGGTGGACGAGAGCCCGCGGACGTAGGCCAGGACCGCGTTGTTGGCGTTCGCGGCATTGGCGATGATGTCGTTCACGGTCTCCGGGGCTGCGGCGGCCGGCGCGAGAGCGCCTCCACTCATCAGCCGGACGGCGCTCAGGCGATTCTGCGAGCTCAGGTTGGGCAGGACGAACAGGTTGCTCATGATTTTCTCCTTTCCTCGTCTCGAGGTCTCACTTCAAGGAGTGGGACGAGGGACCGGAGAATCTCACCCCCAACCTGCTAAACTAATCCGCCAACCCGACGTCGTCGAGGATCACCACCCCCTCAGGGCTCCGGTCGAACACGAACCGAACCTCCCGCAGAGCCGCCGGATCGAAGCTGGGCATGGCCTCCGCGAACGCCCGGAGCGGCAGCTCGAACGTCTGCATGACCGGCTCCCAGGCATCCCCGTAGACGTCCGACTCGTCCGGCAGCTTGGTGAAGTGGGATTCGAGCGGCACCGGCAGCGCGCGGAAACGCGACAGGGGCAGCCGGACGGTCGCGCCATCGGCTGAGACGAGCTCGACCGAGAGATCGAGCGGTTCCTTCCCCTCCTTCCGGTCGCGCTCCTCCCGGGCCTCGCGCTCCTTCTCTTCCTTCTCCTTCTCCGCGTCGCTCTTCTTCTCTTTCTTCTCTTTTTTCTTCTTGTCCTTTTCCTTCGGATCCGGGGCCTCGTCGCCCGAGTCGGCGAGGGAGAAGACGAGCAGGGAATCGGCACCCGGCGGCTTCCACTCGGCCGGGAGCTCTTGCGGCAGCCGGGCGGTGTAGGTGGCGATGGGCCCGGGCTTGCCGGGCTTGCGCTTCCAGCCGAGATAGACCACCTGGTTCTGTTTCGTGCCGTCCCCTTGCCGGAAGGCCAGATCCTTCTGCTTCCAAAGGGTCAGGTTCCGGCCTTCCACCTGCGCGCCTTCGAGAGTCGCGGTGCTCACGTCCACGTCCTCTTCGGAATCGATCAGCGCGCGGAAAGTCGAGTCCTGGAAGCGGGTGATGTAGAGATCCTTGGGGAGCCAGCCCCGCGCGCTCCGCAGGTCGCGGAAGAGCTGGACATAGGCCGGTTGATCGTGGAGCGTCGCTTCGAGGAATCCGGAGATGGCGACCGCGCCCAACCGGCGCTGCTCCTCGGCGGTGAGGAGCGCCTCGCGGTTCAAGATCGCGGATTGGGGCCAGCCCGCGTCCGCATCCCCCCAGACGGTATTCCATTGGCCGTGGTTCGACCGGTAGCTGTAGAGCGCGGCCTTGAAGTGGCGGCCGTCCTTGAATTCCAGCCGGCTGTAGAGGCGCTCGCCGGCGAAGACCGAGACGTCACCATCGTGCGCCCCCTGGAGCACCAGATAGTTGACGTCGGCGAGCGGGATCGGCTTGTTAGCCGGCTTGTACTGGCCGTCGCTCGGCGCAATCGCCACGACCGAACGGATGCCGAAATTGAAGCCGAGCGGCACGGTGGCGTCCTCGGGGTAGCGGTGCAGCCGGTTGAAGGCGGCGGCGATGCCCGCCGCCTCGCCGCCCCGCGAGTGGCCGATCAGAGCGATGCGGTCCATGGCTACCTTGCGGTAGAAGGGATTCCCCGGGGTGCGGTTCCAATCCCGCCAGACCTCCAGGTGCTTCAGGAGCAGCCACCCCCGGCCATCGTTCTCCTTCTCCAGGCCTCCCGACCAGGAACCGTTGAAGAAGTTCTCGTCCACCGAGACGGTGATGAAGCCGCGGCTGGCCAGCAGCTCGCCCAGCCAGGCATAGCCGGGGTCCGAAAACTCGGCCATGTTGTGATTGCCGTGGACCACGAGGACGAGCGGGAAGGGTCCCGGCCCCTCGGGAGACCAGACGCGGCCATTGCGCGGGAACTTCTCGAAATCGAATCCCCAGAACCAATCGCGCATTTTGACGGTCCACCCCTCGTTCCCCTCGACGAACGGTGTCGCGTCCACGCTCTTGGTCTTCAGCACCGCCTGCGGGCCAAACTCTGGGCGCCAGCGGTCCGTGCCGCTGCCGTACGTCAAGGAGAGAACCTTGTGGGGTCCGGGCTGCGAGGGATCGGCGGCGGCGACGGGTGTGACGCGAACCGGATCGGGCCGCCGGACCTTGACCAGGTCCTCGGTGCTGCCGTGATCGGTGAGCCACCAGACGATCGCGGCATTGACCGCCAGAGCGGCCAGAACCACCGCCCATCGCGCCCTGCGCTGGGCGGGGCGGAGCTCGTCGCTGCCGAAAAGGCGGATCAGGGCGCCGCCCAGCAGCGCTTCGACGACGGCGATGCCCAGGCCGGCCATGATGCCCAGCCCCGCCGGAAACCCCAGGACATTGAGCAGCAGGAAGATCAGGACGCCCACGGCGCCGAATCCGGTCCAGCCGAAAAACCGCGGCAGAAGATCGAGGAGCTTGAGAGCCAGGATCAATCCCAGGCCGATGAGGGCTCCCAGGAGCAGCGTGACGAGGATGCCGGCCGGAACGTTCAGCACCGGCCCCAGCCCAGGGCCGAACCAGATCCCCGCGACCGCCGCGCCGAGCGCTGTCGCAACGGCGGCCCCCCAGGCGGCGCCCTGCCGCGCCCGTGGGCCGGGCTGCATCGCCTGCCAGAGCCGCGAGGGAAGCCGCCGTACGCGGTGCCAACGGCCCGGCTGCGCGGGGCTTTCCGACGTGCGGTCGATCTGAAGCACAGGCTTGCTTGCCATGGAATCTCCTCGCTGCCCAGGGAAAATGACAGCGTAAGGATAAACGAGATTTCCTGCGGAAGGTTTTAGGGTCCGGGGGTGAAGGCCGTGCTGGTGGGGCCACTCGCGCGGGTGGCATACTGGAGGAGCTCATCGGGGGATCTTCCATGACAGACCTGCAAGCGGGCTTCGATCCTTTCGCCCTGAAGCGGCCCGCGCCCATCCTGCTGCGCTACTACCTCGTCGTCGCCTTGTCCGCGACCGTGGCGTTCCCCGCGGTCTTCCTGCCTCTCTACTTCCGCTATCATACGCTGCGCTTCCGCTTCGACGACGAAGGGATCTCGCTCTCCTGGGGCATCCTGTTCCGCCGCGAAATCCAGCTGACCTACCGCCGCATCCAGGACATCCACGTGACCCGCAACCTCCTCCAGCGCTGGATGGGTCTGGCCACCGTCGAGATCCAGACAGCCTCCGGCAACGCCGCGGCCACCATGAAGATCGAAGGAGTCCTGGCGGCCGACGCGCTCCGCGACTTCCTCTACAGCCAGATGCGCGGCGCCCGTCATGACGAAGCTGCGGAGCCGCCCCACACGCTGGCGGACGAAGCGCTGACCTTGCTGCGCGAGATCCGCGACGAGATCCGGACGGTTCGACAATGAGCGATTCTCCCCAGCACGCGGCGGAGTGGCTGTACCACGGAATCTGGCAGGTGCTAGTGCGGTGGTTCGTCGTTCCCCGGCAGCCGCCCGATCTGCCCGCGCGCCCCGGCGAGACCATCCAGCGCTTCCATCCCTCTCCGGGCTTCCTGCGTTACCTGAAGCTCTTTTTCTGGCTGGGCCTGACCATGCTGGACGTCTGGTTTCTGATCGCGTGGATCGGCAGCTTCTTCATCGATCCCTGGCTGGGGCTCGCCCTGACCCCCGTCTTCTTCCTCGTGGCGGTCCTCCCCGACATCGTCGCGTACGTGGCCATCCATCTGCGCTACGACAGCACCTGGTACGTGCTGAGCGACCGCAGCCTGCGCATCCGGCGGGGGATCTGGACGATCCATGAAACAACCATCACGTTCGAAAACGTCCAGGACGTGAAGATCCATCAAGGCCCGATCCAACGGTACTACGGCATCGCGGACGTGATCGTCGAGACTGCGGGAGGCGGAGGGAGCGGAAAGCAAGGCAAGAAAGATCTCGCCGTCCCGTCCCACACCGGCCTGATCGAAGGAGTCGAAGACGCCGCGCGCATCCGGGACCTGATCATGGCCCGCGTCCGCCAATCGCGAGCCGCCGGGCTGGGCGATGAGGCCCGGGAGCACGAGAGAGCGAAAAGCACGGCGGCACCGGCCTGGACGGCCGAGCACGTGGCGGTGTTGCGGGAGATCCGGGACGGGCTGCGTGTGGTTCGCCCCAGGTCGCGCACCTCGGGCGCCGATCCGTAGGCCTCGGCGCCCCCGGAGTGAGCGGTTCGCCCCGAAATGGACGTCACCTCGATCTCGGAGCGAGCGGTCTGCCCCGCGGAGCGGGAGGTTCACATTCTGAAGTGAGCGGTTTGCCCCGGGAAGTGAGCTGTCCGCCCCGTGGGGCAAGCCACCCACGTCCCGGAGCGAACCGCCCACGCTGCGGAGCGAACTGCTCACTTCCCGGGGCGAACCGCTCACTTCTCGGGTCGAGCTGCCCACGCCGCAGGGCAAACCGCCCCAGATTACAGGTCGAACCGCTCGCCCCGCGGGGCAGACCGTCGACGCCGCGGGTCAAACCGCTGACGGACCGGGTCATACAGCTCACGGCCCGGGGTCGTGTCCTAATCCAATGTGGGTGATCCGGGCGGGTAGGGGGTGAGGTACGGTCCTCCCCGTAGGGGGAGGACGTTCCTCCCCCGCACACCCCAACAGCGGCCCGGCGGAGCGCGCGAACGCCCCGCCGGACCTACCCGAGCAAAGGAACGAACCCTATGCCCGAGCACCCGCAGTCTACCCCGCTGAACCTGTCCCGCTACACCGAAACCCTCCGCCGCGAAGTCTACGATCGCGTCGTCTCGCTGGTCTGGACGAGCACCGGCCCGGACGACCACGTCCCCAGCTTCACCCCGGATCAAGCCGGGCTCATGGTCTTCTACCTCTACGGCCGTTGGTTCGCCACCTGGAGCGATCTGGAGACGGTCGGCCCCGGCACCGTCGAGCGCAAGACAGAGCTTGTCCGCGTCCAGGAGTCCGCCGACACCCGCTACGGCATCATCCTTGCGGAGGTCTGACGGTGCGCCTGACGCTCACCGACTGGCACCGCGAGACGTTCGCCGTCCACCTCGTGGCCGATCCCGTCCTCTCCCTGCCGGAGCGCGCTGAGCTGGTGCGGGGCGCGCTCTCCGGCCCCTTCGGGGTCTACGCTGGTACACCGTCCAGAGCCGGTCACCTATCGAACGGCCGCAAGGCGTACACCCTTGTGCACATGCCCTCACAGATGGCGCACCTCACCCTTCCCCGGGAGGGGCTGTGTCGACTGGCGGCGGCAGAGCTGGCGGGCTGTGACTTGGCCTGGGAATCCGCCTGGGTGCTCGGCATCGTGGGTCCTGGCCTGGAGCAAGCCCGAGAGGTCTACGACCGCTGGAACGCTTGGGGGAAGCGGTGAAGACGGCCACCTTCACCGTCCACGCGACGACAGACCAGTCCGCCCGCTGGAAACGGGCGGCGGAGGCGGAAGGCTATGCCTCCGTCGGCACCTGGGCGTCTCGCGCCCTGGATTCGTATTTGAAGCAAAGGCTTGTGGCTGGCGCTCCTGTCCCGCTGGCCTGGGGGCGGGGTCGCGTCCGGGCTGTGCTCCAGGATGGTCCCTGTGACCTCCGGGGGCTGATCTCGCCGCCTTTCGGCATCTTCCACGGCTCGATGGCGGGGCCGCTCCGGTGGGGCTCCACGCACGCCTATTCGCTCGTCTATCTCCCCTCCGGGCGGCTCCTGGGAACCTTCCGCTACGCCGCCCATTGCAAAGCCCTGGCTTCCGACCTTGCGCGCGTCTGGGTGCGTTGGGATGGGGCCGGGGCTGAGCCCCCCTCGCAGGACTCAGCGCCGATCGTGGCGCGGCATCTCTCCGAAGCGAAGTAGCTTCCGGGCCGGCTCCGCGAGGGGCCGGCCCTTTTGCCCCACGTCGATTGACACATAGGTCAATATGCCGCAAACTGCGACATTATGTCTCTTCGGCTTGGTGCTCAGAAGTTATCCAAGGAAAAGACCGTCTCGCAAGTAAAGCACATATGGCTGTGCTCTCCGTGGTCAATGCGTTGCAGGGGAATCGCATGACCGCTGGTTTCAAGACACGTCGGACAGTAGGGAATATCGGGCTCGCCTTGACGAATCATTACTATCGCGTGTCCCACCTTCTTGCGATGAAACTCTTGAGCGTCCGCAGTCCTTTTCTTTTCGCGGCTGATCTCTTCGCGGAGCTTTATGTTCTCGCTTTGAGCAGTTGCAAGCTCCTGTTGAAGGTTGAGAACTTTTTCCTGCAAATCGAGCATTCCCGAGCGAAGAGAAAGAACCTGATCAAGGGCGTCTGACAACCCGCGCTCCGCCTCGGGGTTTCCTTTCATCTTTGCTTTCAGAGCCTTTACGGCTTCGGCGACAGCCTTTGTCGCGCCTGCCATGCCGGTTATGGTTGTCAGGATCTCGCCTGCGGCGTCCAGGGGCATCGTTTTCTCCTTTGTGGTTCACTCTATGCTAACAGGAGGTCGCGCACGCTCCACACCTTCCGGGTGAGTCCCGCGTGCATCGCGGGCGACATCCGGAGCGCCGAGTGACGCCAGCAGAGGTTGTAGCTCGCCACGAACACGGCGACCGCGGCCTTGAGGGCGTCCCGCTTCTTCGAGAATCCCGTCGTCAGCCGAGTGAAGCGGCGGGACATCATCCGCACGTGCAGATTGAGCCGCTCGACGTGGGAAGTGCAGATCCGCGACTCTTCCGGGCTCCCGGAAATGACCCGCTTCTCGGTGCCTATTATGGACGGCGGAGAGTACCGCCGTTCGCTGTCCATTCCCTCTCCCGAGAAGCTCTTGATGATCTGGGCGTAGTCGATCCGGCCGCCGAGATGAGACTCCAGGGCGGCCGGGTAGGCGTCGAATCCATCGGTCGAGATCTGGAAGCGGTCGGAGCCCACGGCGGCGGAGAGCTTCGCCGCAAACATGTTCGCGTCCTCGCTGGTGCGCCGGCCGACGTGGTGGGCAAGCAGGAGCTTCGAGTCACGCTCGACCGCCAGGAAGGTATAGGCGTCGCCGATCTCCGGATCGGTGATTCCCTTCTTGGCCTTGGTCCGCTCCTTCATCTTGACGACGGACCAGAGTTCATCGCACTGCACGTCGGTGGCAGGAACCTGCTTCACCAGCCGGGACAGGAGGGCTTCGCACTTCTCACCCGCGACCCGCAGGAGCTTGCAGATCGTGTCCCGATGGATGCCCGAGACGCGCTCGGCGGAGCGGATCGAGGAGCCCTCGGTCAGGAGCGAGAGCACGAGCGTGGCGTCGTCGAGCGAGATCCGCATCCGACCGAGCGGCCGGGCCGGAACGATGGACAGAACCTTGCCGCAGTCCTTGCAACGCCGCCGCACGTTCCCCGAGCGGTCCTTGCCCCAGCCAATGGTTTGGCCGTGGTGGCAGTCGCTCTTGCAGGGGGTTGCGGTGGCGTCCATGTCGTCGTCTCTCAGCATGGATAGTATTGCCATTGGCAATACAAATGTCAAGGAGTTTGGCCGACAAAGTTAGTCTTGACCCGGCTTGCCACTGGCTATACGCTCCTTCCCATGAGCGAGACACCGAAACGCCGTCATTCATCGTCTTTGTACATCCGGGTCACCCCCGAGCACGAGGAGTTGATCCGGCAGGCCGCCGAGCTGTCGGGGACGAGCCTGTCCGACTGGATACGGGACAGGCTCGTCCGCAACGCGCGGCGCGAGATCGCGGAAGCCGCGCGGTATGAAGCGGCGGGGAAGGCTCAGGAGTAGGAGCCCGAGCTGCCAACGATAGGGCGGACGGGGAGCGGCGAAGTGGACCATGGCGCACCTCCGGTATTGACCCGGGGAGACCACGGCTTTAGGATGGCGGTTGTCTAGGACGCGCATCCGGTGGGCCGTGGCTCCCCGGGTCGAGTTCAGAAAGCCCCGCTCCGGCGGGGTTTTCGCTTTCTGGGCTATCTTCTAAATCTACGCCGCGAAGAATCTCCTTTAGAATCTGCTACTTACGACCAGGAAAGATCATGAGGAAGTCGGCACATGATGTCAAGCGGGAAGTAATCGCTCCTGTAGTGTTAAGCATGTTGCGTCTCTGAATATTCAGAGGTGCAACAGTGTCGGGAAAGTAGATACTCGCCGAAGGTTGTAGAATGGAGCCGTGAAGACCCGCGAGCAGCTCGAAGCCCAGGAGCGGGACCTCGCTGGCCAGCAGCGGAATCAGGCGGAGTTCCTTGGATTTTGCGAGTCTGCGCCGATAGCCGATCCGGGCGCGCGCGATGATCTCATCCGGCAGGAGCGGGGGAAGCTCCTGAAGATCGAGGAGCGGCTTCAAAGGGTTCGGAAGATCCTCAGGGGCCTACCCGCCCCCACCCCCACCGCAGCACCCACACATTCCTAGGACACCACCCGGCCCGGGGCGAGAATCGTCCATCCGGGGTCGAACAGCGTACGTGCGCTCGGGGATCGGGCGCTTCTCGGGGCCGGAAACCTCCGCCGGGACGCCGCCGACTCGCCTCGCGCCCCGGTGCGCAACCGTCCCTGGGCCGCAACCGCCCAACCGCCCAGGAACCGCCCAGGGCTGCGGCGCATCCATGCCGGAGCGCTCTTGCCTGCAGCGCCTCGCGCGGCTACTCTGCTCTCCTCCATGGAACGCGACGAATACGAACGGCGCAAGGCCGCCCTGGAGGAGATCTACCGGGCGGACCTCGATCTTATACGCGCGGCGCACGAAGCGCGCCTCCGCTCGCTGGAGGCGCTCTGGCTCTCCGGCGCTCCGGCCGCCACACCCGACCCGGTCCTGCCTCCAGCGCCGGAGCCCCCCACTCCGGCACCCGCCCGGCAGCCCACTCCCCATCTACGGACCGCAATCCAAGAGATCCTGCCGGATCTCCCCGTCCAATTCGAGAAGAAAGACGTCATCGCCGCTCTCGGCTGGACACCCAGCCGCGGCGCGCTCTACCGGACCCTCCTCGGCCTGGCAGTCGCCGGCATCATCAAGATCGATCCAAGCCTCGGGCGACATCCGAGCCAGTACCGGAAGTTGAAGGAGGGCAGCGCCCCCGGTCCCTCTCCCGCAGAAGGGGGAGGAGTGTAGGCCAGGGTGACTTGTGAGGCTGGGTAGTGAGTGGCCTACCTGAGAAGGAGGAAAGAAAATGAGCGGCCTAACTAAATATGCTCAGGCCCGAGCAGCGAGAGACTCTGAGTTCGCTGACGGTCTTGAGTCTGGGTATGCTGATTTCAAAGTGGGTGCCCTGCTCCGCCAAGCTCGTGAAAAGGCGGGGTTGACCCAAGAAGAAGTGGCGGAGCGCTTGGAAACGAAGAAGTCGGCGATCAGCCGAATCGAAAATAGCGCTGGTAGCATCCGGCTCTCTACGCTTGAGCGTTATGCGCGAGCTATCGGGTGGCGACTCTCTCTGGATCTCCGACCTCCCCGAAAGAGCTCTGGCCCTCGCAGATAGTGGGGGGCTGTACGCTGAGTTGGAAACGCTGCCCCTTCGCCTGCCGTGAAGATCCGCCGCTGAAGCGTTTCTCCTGGAAGGAAGGTTATGCCGACGAAGTCGAAATCACGGACTACCACTGAGGCCCCATCCGGAAAGGCCGCAGCTTCGGGTCGGGATCGTTTGGTGGCACGACGGCTCCCCACTCATCGGCCACCGACGCATCCTGGAGAGATGCTCCTGGAAGAGTTCCTCAAGCCGCTCGGAATCAGTCAGTCGGCCTTTGCGATCCGTCTGGGGGTCTCCTTCCCGCGGCTCAATGAGATCATCAGGGGCAAGCGTGCCGTCACTCCCGACACAGCCCTACGCCTGGCCCGAGTCCTCGGCATGTCGGCTGACTTCTGGTTGGGCCTCCAACAGGACTGGGATCTGTGGCACGCCCTGCGCAGCAAAGGGGCCGCCGAAATCGAGCGACTCGAGCCGCTTCGTCATCCCGCATAGAACAAGACAGTGGGCCGAAGGCCCGGCGGTCTGGCGATGCTCAGGAAGTTCCGTCGGAGCCAGGAGGCCGCGGCGTCTGAGCGGCTCGGGGCCGCCCACCTCTTGATACCGAGGCCGGCCGCTCCTCCCGCCCGGTATACAATCCCCCTTCGACCTTTCGCCCTTCGCGGAGCGGAGAGGAGGACGCCTTTCCCATGATTCCCGTCAAGCCCCACATCGCCGAGCGTGCCTGGATCAAGAGCCTGGAGGAGTACCAGGAGATGTACCGCCGGTCCATCGAGGACCCCAAGGCCTTCTGGCAGGAGCAGTCGCAGATCATCGAGTGGTTCCATCCTCCCCGCGGCATCATGGACGTGGACATGGAGGAGGTCGACTTCTCCTGGTTCTCTGGCGGCCGCTTGAACGCCTGCTACAACTGCGTGGACCGCCACCTCGCGACGCAGGGGGAGAAGACGGCGATCATCTGGGCCGGCGACGAGCCGGGCGACTACCGCTACATCTCGTACCGCGAGGTGAAGCACAACGTCGCGCGGATCGCGAACGTCCTGCTGAGTCACGGCGTGCGCAAGGGCGACCGGGTGTGCATCTATCTGCCGATGATCCCCGAGCTCGCCTATTCGATGCTCGCCTGCGCGCGGATCGGCGCGGTCCACTCGGTCGTCTTCGCCGGGTTCTCCGCCGAGTCGCTGCGCGGCCGCATCCTGGACGCGGGTACGAAGGTCGTGATGACCGCCAACGAGGGGCTGCGCGGCGGCAAGCGCATCCCGCTCAAGGCGACGGTGGATCAGGCGATCGAGGGACTCGGGGTGGTCGAGAAGGTGCTGGTGGCCCGCCGCACGGACAAAGAGGTCCCGATGCGGCAGGGGCGCGATCTCTGGCTGGAGGAGGAGACGCACAAGCAGCGCTCGACCTGCCCACTGGAGTGGATGTCGGCCGAGGACCCGCTGTTCATCCTCTATACCTCCGGGTCGACCGGGCGGCCCAAGGGCGTACTGCACACCACGGCCGGCTACCTGGTCTATGCCGCCCTGACCCACAAATACGTCTTCGACTACCACCCGGGCGACATCTATATGTGCGCCGCGGACATCGGCTGGGTCACCGGGCACACCTACATCCTCTATGGGCCGCTCGCCAACGGCGCGACCACGGTGATGTTCGAGTCGATCCCCACCTACCCGGACGCCGGGCGGTACTGGCGGATCGTCGACGATCTCGGGGTGAACATCTTCTATACGGCGCCGACGGCGATCCGGGCCATCGCCCGCGCCGGCAACGAGCACGTGACGCGCTACAGTCGCAAGTCGCTACGCATCCTCGGGTCAGTCGGCGAGCCGATCAACCCCGAGGTCTGGATGTGGTACCACGACGTGGTCGGCGAGGGGCGGTGCGCGGTCGTCGACACCTGGTGGCAGACGGAGACCGGCGGCATCCTGATCACGCCGCTGCCGGGCGCGATCCCCTGTAAGCCGGGATCGGCGACGCTGCCGTTCTTCGGGGTGCGGCCGGTGCTGGTGGACGAGCAGGGCAAGGAGCTGCCGGGCAACGACGTCTCGGGCAACCTCTGCCTGCGCGGCACCTGGCCGGGCCAGGCGCGGACGATCTACGGCGATCATCAGCGGTTCCGCGAGACGTACTTCTCCCAGTACCCGGGCCTCTATTTCACCGGCGACGGCTGCCGGCGGGACCAGGACGGCTATTACTGGATCACCGGCCGGGTGGACGACGTGCTGAACGTCTCCGGTCACCGGCTCGGGACGGCGGAGATCGAGAGCGCTCTCGTGGCGCATCCGGCGGTCGCCGAGGCGGCGGTGGTCGGGTTCCCGCACGACATCAAGGGGACGGGCATCTACGCGTACATCCACACAACGCCGGAGTACGAGAGCTGGGACGAGGAGGAGCTGGTGGGCGCGCTCAAGGAACAGGTGCGGCACGCGATCGGCGCGATCGCGACGCCGGACCGCATCCAGGTCACGCGCGGCCTGCCGAAGACCCGCTCGGGCAAGATCATGCGGCGGATCCTGCGCAAGATCGCGGCCGGCGAGTACGGCGAGCTGGGGGATGTGACGACGCTGGCGGATCCGGGCGTGGTGGACAAGCTGGTGGAAGACCACCGGTCGAAGCAGGTTTGATCCGATGCTGGGAGGTAGGGTTTTCCCCTAAACGCTCGCCTGATCTGCTCCGTATGAAAAAAGGGGTTGCACTTTCCGGAGGGAGGTCTGCTACACTGTACGTAGTTACTCGTTGGGTAGGCCATCTCTCCGGTTGGTTGTTGCGGGCAGCCCGGGCGCAAGCCCGCCCTCCCCTCAAGGTCAGATAAGACCCCGATGACATTTCTTCTCACGATCGGCCTCGCGGCTATCGTGTTCTACGTGCTCCGGAACCGCCTCCAGGAGCAAGCCGGACGGATCGACGGTCTCCAGTCAGAGGTCCTTCGCCTCCAGCTCCTGGTGGCGCGTCTCGAATCGTCGCTTCGGAGGGCGCCGGAGTCCCCGCCGGCGCCCGTGGAAGCCGCCCCCGTCCCGGAGCCGGTCGCCGCGGCGGCTTCCGCTCCTGTTCCCCTGAACGTTCAGGAAGCGTCGATCCCCTCACCTCCCCCGCCTCCCGCATCTGACGCGGGTCGGTCCATGTCGATTGCACCCCCTGTGCCACCTGCGCCACCCACGGCGGTACCGGCGCCTCCGGTCCGCCAGGTCAGCCTGGAGGAGCGGCTCGGGGCGCGGCTGCCGGTGTGGATCGGCTCGATCACGCTCGCTCTCGCCGGGGCGTTCCTCGTCAAGTACTCGTTCGACCGCGGCTGGTTCTCGCCGACTCTGCGGGTGCTCTTCGGCGTGCTGTTCGGCGTGGTCCTGTTGGGCGCCGGGGAGTGGATGCGCCGGTCGTCGGAGCGCGTCGCGCAGGGGCTGTCCGCGGCCGGTGTCGCCGACCTCTACGCCTGTTTCCTCGCCGGCATCCACCTCTATGGGATCATCCAGCCCGCGGTGGGGTTCGGGCTGATGGCGCTGACCACGGTCGTCGCCGTGGCACTGTCGCTGCGCCAGGGGATCATGGTGGCGCTGATCGGCATGATCGGCGGGTTCCTGACGCCCTATCTCGTCCGCACGGGCGAGCCGGACGTGCGCGGCATCTTCGGCTACCTGCTCCTCCTCCAAGTCGGGCTGCTGACCGTGGCGCGGCGTCGCAACTGGCCGGCGGTCGGTGCATTGGCTCTGGGGGGCGGCCTTTTCTGGGCCGTCGCCTGGCTGTTCGGGGCCTTCCAGACGGAGGACGCGTTCTGGCTCGGCCTCTTCCTGGTTCTCTCGGTCCTCGCGACGCTGATCGTCTCACTCGCTGGAGTGCCGCGGAGCGCCGGGGCGGGGAGCCTGGGGTCCGCCTGGGTGGCGGTGCCCGGAGGGCTGGTGGCCATGGCGCTGGTCGCCGGCCGCGGCGGTTACGCGCCGGCCGAGTGGGGTCTCTTCGGATTGATCGCCGCGGGGACACTGGTTCTCGCGCGGCTGCGTCCGCTCTTCCGCCCGTTTGCCTGGGTGGCCGCGGCGACCGGAGCGGTTCTGCTCGGCGCCTGGGCCATGGATCTGCCGGATGCGGAGGTCGGCCGGTTCCTTCTCACCGCGTCGGCGCTCGGCCTCCTCTTCGCCGGAGGCGCGTACGCCGCGGCCTGGAAAGATGAGATGCCGGGGCAGTGGGGGGCGCTCTCGGCGGCATCAGGCCTCGTCTTCTTCCTGATCGCGTACGCCGCGACGGAGAGCCGGGTCGAGGCCACCTGGGGCGCCTTTGCGCTGGGGATTGCGGCGCTCTATCTGGTGGCAGCATTGCCTGCGGTGCGGCGGCGTCCGGCGATGGACGGCCTGCTGGCGGCTCTGGCGGTCGCGGTCACCACGTTCGTCAGCCTGGCGGTCCCGCTGGAGCTCGAACGGCAGTGGCTGACGGTCGGCTGGGCGCTAGAGGTGGCGGCGCTGGTCTGGCTCGCCGGGCGGTTCCGGCTGCCGACCCTCGGGGCGCTGGCCCGGGTGGTGGCGATCGGCGTGGCGATCCGCCTGCTGCTCAACGCCTCGGTGCTCGACTATCCCATCGGGGATCATCCGCTCGTCCACTGGCTCTGGTACGGCTACGGCGTGCCGCTCCTCGCCTTCGCCGCGGCGGCGGTCCTGGCCCGCCGGCGGGTCGGGGACGAAGGCTTCGCCACGATGCTCGAAGCCGGCGCCCTCGCGTTCGCCTTCACGCTGGCCACGCTGGCGATCCGCCAGCTCTTCCATCCCGGAAACCTCTCCACGACCACAATTGAGCTGACGGAGTGGGGAGCGCTGGTCGTCGTCTGGACCTTCTTGGGTGGCGGATTGCTCGCGGCGAGCCGGCGGTGGCTTGCGCAACCCCTGCCGAGCCTGGAGTGGGGAGGCCGGATTGGGCTCCTCGGCGGCGCGGCCCTGATGATCCTGGGCCCTCTCGGCGTCGACAATCCGCTGTGGACGAGCGAGCCGGTGGGGGAGACGCCGGTCTTCAACCTCCTCCTCTGGGTCTACGGTGTGCCGGCGCTCCTCTTCGGGCTCGCCGCGGCGGAGCTGCGGAAGCGGGCATCGCAGCGCCTGGCGCCGGCCCTGGCCATCCTGACGGTCGTGCTGGCTTTCGCGCTGGTCTCGCTGGAGGTGCGGCAGGCATTTCAGGGAAACGTTTTGAACGGACCAACCACGTCTATCGTGGAGCGCTGGTCGTACTCGGCGGCGTGGATCCTCTTCGGGGCGGCTCTGCTGGTGTTCGGCGTGACGCGGAAGGGGAAGATGCTGCGCTACGCCTCGCTGGCCGTGATGCTCCTGGTGATCGCGAAAGTGTTCCTCTACGACATGGCCAACCTCTCGGACCTCTGGCGGGTGTTTTCCTTCATGGGGCTGGGTGTGAGCCTCCTGGCGCTCGCCTGGGTGTATCAGCGGTTCGTGTTCCGGGAGGACGCTTTGCGCTAGTCTGATCAGCGCATGCCGATCTCTCTTCTCCCTCTTCCCCTGGTCGCGCTGCTGGCTGCGGCTTCCGCCGCACCCGCCCTTGCGCCTGGCGGCTTCCTCTTCGAGCGCGACGTCGAAGTCCCCGCTTCCGGGTGGGTGCGGGTGCCTCTCGATCTCGCGGCGGTGCGGCACCTGGCTCCCGAGGGGGCGGATCTCCACGTCTTCGCGCCGGGCGGTGGCGAGGTGCCGGCGCGGGTCGAGCCGCGGGCGCCGCGGAGCGCGCGGCGGCCGGTCCAGGTGGTCGGCGTCGAGCGCGGGGACGAGGGGTGGACGGTGTTGCTCGATGTCGGTGCCGCGCCTGTGTCCCACGAGCGGCTGTTCTTCGAGATCACGAAGGCCACGGCGGCTCCGTCGGTCCGTTTGGAGGGGAGCCGCGACCGCTCCGTGTGGCAGACGCTCACGGTCGGCGATCTCTTCCGGATCGGCACGGAGGGTGGGCTGCAGCGGACGGCGCTCTCCTATCCCGCGACTGATCACCGGTGGCTGCGCCTGTTCTGGCCGCGCGAGGCCGGCTTCCCGCGCGTATCGGCGGTGGAGGTCGAGACGGTCAGCGGCCCCACGCTGACCTTCGCGGCCCGCGGGGCTCCCTGCCGAACGGCGAGTCTCAAGGAAGCTCCCGCGATGGTCTGCGAGCTCGCGCTGCCGGGGGCGGGGCAGGTTCTGCGGCGGCTGACGGTCGATCTCGAAGGTGGCGGAGCGGTCGGCTATCGCCTCGACGCGGCGGCCGATGGCGCATGGCATCCGCTCGTCCAAGGCGTCTGGCGCCGGACGGAGGAGAAGACGCGGCATCTCCTCCCGGGCGGCGCGGAGCCGCTCGTGGGCGCGGTGCTGCGGCTGGAGCTGTATGGCGAAGGGAGCGAGGCGCCGCGCCTGGTTGGATACGCGGTGGATCTGGCGGTGCAGACGGTCCTGTTCCGGGCGGAGGAGCCCGGACGGTACACGTTGGCGTATGGCGGCGGTTTATCTGATGCTGATGGCCGGCGCGGCGGGTTCGATCCTCCGGCGGTGGGCGAGGAGGAGGCCTGGCTCGACGCCGGGCCGGAGCGCGAGCGGCCGGCGGCTCCGCTGCCGGCCGGCGCCCCCGGGGCTCCGCTCGGAGCTGGCCGGTTGCGCGGCTCCTGGAGCGTCCTCGCTTCCTCGGCGCGGCCGGGTGATCTCGTGCGGCTCGAGCTGCCCGATCCGGTGTACCGCGTCGCGCGGCCGGACCTCGGCGACGTGCGGCTGGCGTTCGGCGATCTCCAGATCCCTTTCTTCCTCTGGGCGCCGCCGGACCCGGTGCTGGCGGTCGAGGCCAAGGACCTGCACCCGCGGCCGCTCCGCCGGGAGCACGAGAGCGAGGCCGAGGTCGACCTGCCGGTCGCAGGGCTCCCGCTGACGCAGCTTTTCCTGGTGACGCCGGGAGCCGCACCGCTCCGCCGGGTCGTGGGCGTGCGCTACCGGCCGCGGCGGCCGGTAACCCGGCAACGCGAGCGCGGTCCGCTCGTGCGCGAAACGTGGGAGTGCGATCCGGAGCCGCCGCTCCCTTGCCGCGCCGAGCTGGCGCTCCGCGGAGAGGCGCCGGAGATCCTGGCGGTGCGGGTCGCCGACGGCGACGATCCTCCGCTCGCTCATCTCGGGGCGGAGGTCTGGCGCCGGCGCGACGTGCTCCTCTTCGTCTGGCCCTCGGTCCCGAAAGGGGGAGAGGTGCGGCTGCTCGCCGCGCGGGACTTGGCGGCTCCGGATTACGACTTCGCGGCCCTGGGACCGGTCCTCCTGGCGCGCCCGTGGCGGCCGGCCGAGCTGAATCTGGAAAAGGAGGCGGAAGGGACCGGAGCGTGGTGGGGACGATGGGTCCTGCCGGCGGCGCTGGGGCTCGCGGCGGTCTTCCTGCTCTTGCTGCTGCGAAGGATTTTAGCTGAGGGAGGAAATGGCTCCTCGGGAGGGACTTGAACCCCCGACCAATCGGTTAACAGCCGATCGCTCTACCACTGAGCTACCGAGGAGTGTAAAGAACCCTCCGGGAAGGTGGCCTCCCCGGAGGGCGGGATATTAGGCCCAAGGGGCCGAGAGTGTCAAGCAGTTGTTCAGAAACCCTCACCCCCAGCCCCTCTCCCGCAAGCGAGAGAGGGGAGCAGGTCCGAGGATTCCCGATTTTCCTATGCGGAATCCAGGAACGGCTTCAGCTTCGTCGCCCGGCTGGGGTGGCGGAGCTTGCGCAGGGCCTTGGACTCGATCTGGCGGATGCGCTCGCGCGTGACGTTGAACGAGCGGCCCACCTCTTCGAGCGTGTGCTCGGAGCCGTCGCCCACGCCGAAGCGCATCTTGAGCACCAGCTCCTCCCGCGGCGTCAGGGTCTTCAGCACCTTCCGGGTTTGGTCCTTCAGGTTGGCGAAGATCACCGAGTCGATCGGGGAGATGGCGTTCTTGTCCTCGATGAAATCCCCCAGGTGCGAATCCTCCTCTTCGCCGATCGGCGTCTCCAGAGAGATCGGCTCCTGGGCGATCTTCATGATCTTGCGGACCTTGGAGGCCGGCAGGTCCATGCGCTCGCCGATCTCCTCGGCGGTGGGCTCGCGGCCCAGCTCCTGCACCAGCGACCGGCTCGTCCGGGTCAGCTTGTTGATCGTCTCGATCATGTGCACCGGGATGCGGATCGTCCGCGCCTGGTCGGCGATCGCACGGGTGATCGCCTGGCGGATCCACCAGGTGGCATAGGTCGAGAACTTGTAGCCGCGGCGGTACTCGAACTTCTCCACCGCCTTCATCAGGCCGATGTTCCCTTCCTGGATCAGGTCGAGGAACTGGAGGCCGCGGTTGGTGTACTTCTTGGCGATCGAGACCACGAGGCGGAGGTTGGCCACGATGAGCTCCTCCTTGGCGCGCTCGCAGGTGGACTCGCCCTGCCGGATCTTGTCGATCGTGGCGGCGATCTCGGCGTGCGTGGTGCCGTAGCGCTCCTCGAGCTCCTTCAGGTTCGCGCGGTACTTCTCGATGCGCCGGCGGTGCAGCGCCTTGAGCTCCTCGCTCGTCTCCCGCTTGAGCGCCGTCTGCGCCCGCTTGATGTCCTGCTCGAAGCGGGAGAACTGCCGGTCGATGTCCTTCAGGAAGTCGACCAGCCGGTTGCGCGTCTGGACGCTGAAGTCGACGGTGCGGATGTCCTTGGCGATCTTCGCCACCAGCCGGTCGATCTCGCGCTCGATCTCCAGGTACTTCTCGCCGTCGGGCTTGCAGCGCTTCTGGCGCTTGCGCAGCTCCTGGATCTCGTGGTCGTTGACCGCGATCTGCTCGAAGATCTTGAGGTTGGCCCGGATGCGGTCCGAGGCCTTGGGATCGAGCGGCTCGTCGGGGTCGGACGAGACGAGCTCGCGCAGGATCCGCTTGTCCCGGGCCGCCATTTCGTTCAGGCGCAACAGCTCGCGCAGGACGACGGGATTCTCGCAGAGCGCCTCGTAGATCATCCACTCGCCCTGCTCGATGCGCTGCGCGATCTCCACCTCGCCCTCGCGGTCGAGGAGGGGGACGGTGCCCATCTCGCGCAGATACATGCGGACGGGGTCGTTCGTCTTCTCGTGCGAGGTGAGGCCGAACTCGGTCGTCTCGTCCTCTTTCTTCTCGAAGTCGCCGCCGGTGCCCGATTCGAAGTCGTCCCGGTTCTGGTAGCGCTCGGGCCGGTCGATGACGTCGACCCCGAGATCCGAGAACCGGAGGTAGATCTCATCCAGCTCATCCGGGAGGCTCACCACCTCCTCGGGCAGCATCTCGTAGATCTCGTCGTAGAGGAGATAGCCCTTCTCCTTGCCCAGCTCGATCAACTGCTTGACCGAGGTGTACTTCTCTTCCACAGGTGTGAGGCTAGAAATGGTCAAAGTGCTCTCCCTATGTGCCTCGAGGGGCGTCGAATCCTTAGACGCCCTCGGCGCTCGCACTGGGCCGGGGCCCCCGGTGTAAGCTCTGACTCAAACTGGTTTTCTCTTTCAGCAGGCCTTCGAGGCGGTGCAGGTCTCCCCTGCGATCCGCCTCTCGGATTTCAGTCGCCAACTCTTGCAGCCGCTGTTTCTGCCAGCGGCGGAGCAGTTTCTCAAGGGAAGGTAGCAACAGCCCGGCTCGATCAGGAACAAGTTCCTTTTGTACCAGAATCATGGCCAGCCGGGCAACGGCCCCACCCTCATGACCCAGGGCGGCCATCACGGCCTTTCCGTCGGGTCGCCCCCCCGCTCCTGCATAGAGAGCGTAAAAGGCCTGGTAAATATTCCTGCATTCCATATCTAGAAACGCCGCGGGAGGAGGGAGGTCCGACGGCAGCGGAATCGGCTCCTCTCCCTGGATCAGTCTCTCCAGAACCTGCTCCTCCGCACTGCGTACCTCCCGGGTGACCCGCACCTCTACCGGGGGAGCCGCGGGCCTCGGACCCGCCCTCTCGGCGCCGCGCTCCGGTGCGCCGCCGGCGGCCCGCCGCGACAGCATCTCGACCGGGATGTCCAGACGGTCGGCGGCGATCCGCGCGTAGCCGTAGCGCAGGATGGCATCCGGGATCGGGCGCAGCAGCTCCGCTACCGCGGTCGCCGCCTTGGCCTGCATCCGCGGATCGGCGGCGGCGCCCGCGACGAGGCGCTCGATTTCCGCGGCCACAGCGTCCTGGGCCGCGCTCATCGCGTCGGCCACGGCGGCCTCGCCCGCTTCCAGGCGCAGCGAGTCCGGGTCGTGTCCGCCCGGGAAGCGCGCCCGCCGCACGCCGATGCCCTCGGCAAGGAGCAGGGGCAGAGCCCGGCGAAACGCGTTTTCGCCCGCGTTGTCCCCGTCATAGGCGACGACCACGTCCTCCGCGTAACGCGACAGGAGCTTGGATTGTTCCGGAGTCAGCGCCGTGCCCATGCCGGCCACCGCGCCTTCGACGCCGCAGGCGACGGTGCCGATCACGTCGAAGTACCCCTCGCAAAGTACGGCGCGGCCGGTCTCGCGGATCTCCCGCTTGGCCTGGTGCAGGCCGTAGAGGAGGAGGCCCTTGTGGAAGCGGTCGGTTTCGTTCGTGTTGACGTACTTGGCTTTGTCGTCCCCCAGGGTCCGCCCGCCGAAGCCCACGAGCCGGCCGGCGGGGTTGTGGATCGGGAACATCAGCCGGTGGCGGAAGCGGTCGTAGGGCTCGCCGCCCTTCTCGGACCTCCCCACCAGGCCGGCGGCTTCGAGGTCGGCCATCGGGATGCGCGGATGGAGCGCCTGGACCAGGTTGCGCCACCCCTCGGGCGCGTATCCCAGGCCGAAGCGCTCCACGAGCTCGGGAGGAATGCGGCGGTCGTCGAGGTACTTGCGCGGAACCGGCGACTTGCCGAGCTGGTCGACGAAGAACTGGGCGGCGGCCTGCAGGGCTCCTTCGAGGTCCCGCTCCTCCCGCGCTCCTCCCGTCCAGCCGGCCCGCTTCTCCGTCCGCGACGGCAGCGGGACGCCGAAGCGCAGGGCCAGCGCCTCGATGGCGGCTGGGAAGTCGTCCCCGGTGGTCAGCATGTGCAGCTTGATGGCGTCACCGCCGGAGCCGCAGCCAAAGCAGTAGAAGAGGCCCTGCACGGGATCGACGCTGAACGAGGGGGTCTTCTCCTTGTGGATCGGGCAGAGACCCTGATGGCGCCGGCCGGCTTTGCGCAGGCGCGTGTGCTCGGAGGCCACGGCGACGATATCGGCGGCATCGCGCACGGCCTGCACGAGCTGGGGGGTGATGTGGACGTTACCGAGGGTCATGGTGCGGACGGAGACGGTCCTTCCTCCTCAAAGACCCCCCTTTCATCTTTTTGGGTGAGCGGGGAGCCCACAACGGGACAAGTTGATTTGATCTCCCTCTCCCCGGCCCTCTCCCCAGGGAGAGGGAGAGTCTCAAGTGCGTAATGTAACGACGGTCGCGCCATTGCCCCCCTCATTGGGAGCGCCGGAGCGGACGGAGGCCACGCCGGAGTGGCCGCGCAGGTGCTCGCGCACGGCCTGCCGCAGGCGTCCCGTCCCGTGCCCATGCACAACGCGGACCTCGGGGCGGTGCGACAGGATCGCCTGGTCGATGTAGCTGTCCAGCTCCTCCAGGGCCGGCTCGACCCGTTTACCGATCAGGTTGATCTCCGGCGGCAGCTCCACGGATTCTTCGAGGTCGCGCCGGCCGCCGCGGGGGGCCGCCCAATCCGATCTGTCCGATCGATCGGACCGATCCGTCCGATCCGACCGATCGGTCCGATGCCCACTCCCGACCGGCGCCAGCTCCTCGGGGCGGCAGCGCAGGCGCTTCCCTTTCACCAGCACCTCGGCCCGGCCGGGCTCCAGCTTGTCCAGGGTCCCCTGCCAGCCGAGGCCGACGTGGCGCACCTGCGCGCCCACCACGAGCGGCCCCTCGGCAGGCTCGGGCTCCGTCTCCACGAGGCGGGGCGCTTCGGCGAACAGGGCCTCGACGGCCTCGGCTTCCAGGCCGCGGCGGCGTCCCTCCTCGAAACGCTGCCGCATCTTCTCCACCTCGGCGCGCAGACGCTCGGTGGTCTCGCGGCGGAAGGTGTCGAGCTCGCCGCGCATCCGCTTGCCCACCGACCGCCGCTCCTCTTCGGCATCGGCGAGCTCGTCGGCCAAGCGGCGCCGGAGCTTCTCGGCGTCGGCGCGCTCCGTCTCCATGCGGTCGCGCGTCTCGGTAAGCTCGCGGCGGACGCGCTCCACCTCGGCGATCAGCCGGCGCAGATCGCGGTGCTCGGAACCGAGACGCGCCTCGGCCCGGTCGAGCCAGACGGCGGGGAGGCCGAGCCGGCGGGCCAGGGCGAGCGCCTCGCTGCCGCCCGGCGGGCCCGGCAGCAGATGGAACGTCGGCCGCCCGGTCTCGGGATCGAACTCCATGGCGGCACAGGAGGCGCCGGGCATTTCGAGAGACGCGGCGGCGAGCTGGGTCAGGTGCGTGGTGATCACCGACAGGCTCTGCTTCTCGACGAGACCTTCGAGGAGCGCGATCGAGAGGGCCGCGCCCTCTTCGGGGTCGGTGCCGGAGCCCAGCTCGTCGAGCAGGATCAGCGCATCCGGCCCGGCCGCCTCCCAGGCCTCCTTGAGGCGGAGCAGCCGGCCGCTGAACGTGGAGCGGTCGGCCAGGAGGTCCTGCTCGTCGCCCACCGTGGCCACCAGGCCACGCAGGTACGGCACCCGGCTTCCGGCAGAGGCGGGGATCGGCAGCCCGCACTGGGCGATCAGCGAGAGAAGCCCCACGGTCTTCAAGGCAACCGTCTTGCCGCCGGCGTTGGGTCCGGTCACCACCAGGATGCGGCGGCCGGTGGTCAGCTCGACGTCGAGCGGTACGATGTCGCCGGAATGGCCGGCCTGGCCCAGGGCCTCGGCGCGCAGCTCGGCGAGGCAGGGATCGAGGAGCGGGTGCCGCGCACCATTCAGGCGCAGCTCGTGGCGCGGGCCGATCTCCGGCAGGACACCGCCGCAGCGGTCGCCGAAGCGGACCGCCGTCTGCAGGAGGTCGAGCTCGGCCAGGAAGTCGGCGTGGGCGCGCAGGGCCGGCAGGGCGCCGCGCACCTCCGCCAGCACCTCGTTGAGGATGCGGTGGCGCTCGGCCTCCTCGTCCTCCACCGACTGTTGCAGCGTGTTGTTCGTTTCGACGACCTGGAGCGGCTCGAAGTAAAAGCTTCGTCCGGTGGCCGAGCGGCCATGGACGAGGCCGGGGCTGCGGCCGCGGGCGCCCGACTGGAGGACGACGACCAGGCGGCCGCCGCGCATCGGGATCGTGTCCTCCGAGAGCTCGTCCTTGTGCCCGCCCACGAACTCGCCGAGATCGCGGTAGAGCTGGTCGCGGACGCGCCGGATCTGGCCGCGCAGGCTGGCGAGCCGCGGGCTGGCGTCCTCGCGCACCTCGCCGCGGCGGTCGAACGTCCGGTCGATGCGCCGCAGCAGCGGATCGACGTCGGGGAGCCCGGCGGCGAGCTCGCGCAAGCCGGGGCAGAGGGGCACGGCCTCGCGGATGCGCTGGGCCGCAATGTGCGTCGCCTTTCCGAGGTCGGCCAGACGGACGAGGTCGATCCCTTCGACCGGAGGCCGGCCGTTCACCAGCCGCTCCAGGAGCTGAAGCAGGGAGATCTCGAAGGAGGGGACGAGCGCGCGTTCGGCGACCAGGCGCGAGGCCTCCTCGAAGCGCCCCCGCCAGGCGCGGAGCCCGGTCTCATCCTCGAAGGGGCCGAGGCCGAGCACGCGCTCGCGCCCGAGATCGCTCGCGGCGAGCTGGGCGATCACGGCGAGGAGGCTCGGCAGCTCCAGAGCCTGGGCGGTCGCGGCGGAGTAGAGAGGCGTGCTCACCGGGCCAGTCTACTAAATGCGACCGGGTGGATCAGATCCGTTGGATTCGTCCAATCCGCTGGACCGGTCAGATTCCCCCGGAAAGTCGCCGAGCCTCCAGAGCCGCCGGGTGATCCGCGTGCACAGTGGACAACCGGCGAGCAGATGGCGCACGATCATCCGGCAGTCCGCCCGGCCGTGGGCTCCGGAGAGATCGCCTCGCACGAAGCGCTCGAGGAGCCCGAAATCCGGGTGTCCGGCCGGGTCGAGCTTCTCCGTGGGCGCGATTCCATCCGGCGAGCCGGCCTCCGGCAACATGGAACTCGGGGTCAATCCTCTTGAACTTTGTGCCATCTGTCGAGTACATCTTGTCAAGGGAGACAACTCTAGTCCGCTACTTATCTCCTTGTCAAGCACAAAAGCCTGATGACAGGAAACGATTTTCTTCATATAAGTCATTGAGTCACATAAGTTTGTGCTTGCCTTGCGGCGTCAGAGAAGGTAAATTTCGCGCATGTCCATCTTCCATGGTCTCGGCAGGGCCTTACGTTGGCTGCGTGACAGGCAGGGCAAGAGGCAGTATCAGGTCGCGGACGCGGCCGGTATCACCAAGGCGATGCTCTCTGCATATGAGACGGGCAAGCAGAAGCCGTCGCTGGATACGTTGGAGAAGATCCTCGTCGCTCTGGAATGCGATCTGAACGATCTGCACAATGCGCTGCAAATCGTGAATGAGCGGCCGGAGGCGATCCGCCGTTCGGGTGGACCGCGGGAAGGTGCCTGGCCAGGGCATCCGCGCGAGACCGGACGCGATGGCGAGTCTCCCAACGTGTATAACATCCTCGGGATCAACCGTCCGCTCCCTCCGATGGAGGAGCAGGCCCTCAGCGAGATGCTGCGGGGCTTCCACAAGCTCGTCCGCTATCTCCACGACTCCGTGGCGCCGCGGCCGAGCCACCCGGAACCGGTTGCAGAGCCTCCCGAAGAGTCGGAAGAAGAGGCTACCTGATCGGATACGGCCCGGCGCACCCGCCGGGCCGTACGCTGTAACGGGCGCGCTGCGAGCCGCTTCCGCCTCTCCTGCGCACGCTTCTTGCACCGGCCTTCCCGCGGAGACCGCGAGATCTATCGCGCTCCCCGGAGTGAGGACCGCGATGCGAAGCGAGCGACAGCGAGAACGGCCGGCGAGTGGTGATCTGGAGCGCCGGCTGGCCCGTCTGCGCCACGGCGATCACGTCTGCTTCGTCTACGACACGCTCGCGGAGCTGTCGGCGGTCCTGGTTCCGTTCCTCCGGACAGGTCTCTCCGCGGGAGAGCGCTGCCTCTACGTCGGTCCGGCGGCCGGTGCCGAGCGGATCGAAGGCGATCTCCGGGCGGCCGGCCTGGTCGTGGGCCGGGAGCTCGACCGCGGCGCCCTCGTCATGCTCGGCCAGCGCGAATCGTGGCTGAAAGAGGGACGGTTCGATCCCTGGACGATGATGGATCTGCTGCGGCAGACCGAGCAGCAGGCCCTCGACGATGGCTTCACAGGCCTGCGGGCGACCTGGGACATGAGCTGGGTCCTCGCGGGGCGCGACGGCGCCGACCGGCTCGTCGAGTACGAGGCCCACCTCAACCGCTTCCTCACCCAGAGCCGCGCGATCGTCCTCTGCCGCTATGCCCGCTCGTCGTCCTCCGCGGCGATGGTGCAGGGCGCGCTCCACACGCATCCCCTCGCCGTTCTCGGCGACCAGCTCTGCCCGAACGCCTACTACGAGCCCGCCGAGATGGTGCTCGGCGACCGCTCTCCGGACGACCGCATCGACTGGATGATCGGCCAGCTCCGGCGTGCGCGCCTCAGCGAGGAGAAGCTCGAGGAGGTGACGCGGCGGCTGGCCCTGCAACGCGGGGCTCTGGAGCGGGCGGACCGGGCCAAGGAAGACCTGCTATCGATGCTCGCCCACGAGCTGCGCAACCCGCTCGGGACGATCAGCAACGCCCTCCAGGTTCTCCGTCTGCGGAGCGAATCCGAGGACGAGACCTGGAAGCGGGCGATCGACACGGCCGAGCGGCAGGTCCTCCACCAAGCGTTGCTGGTCGACGATCTGCTCGAGGCCTCCCGGGTCACCCGAGGAGAGATCGAGCTGAACTGCGAGGAGCTGGACCTGGTCGAGCTTGTGCGCGACACGGTCGAAGGGTACCGCGAGGTGCTGCGCGGCGCCGGCTTGACGATCGACCTGGAGCTCCCGGAGCAGCCGCTGCAGGTCCGGGGGGACCGCATGCGCCTGTCGCAGGCGCTCTCCAATCTGTTGCACAACGCGACCAAGTTCTCGGCACCCGGGGGCCGCATCTCAGTGCGCGCCGGACGGACGGCCGGAGGGAGGCGGGCAGAGGTGGCGGTCCGCGACAACGGCCAGGGGATCCCCCCCGAGGTGCTGCCGCACATTTTCGAGATCTTCTCCCAGGCGGACCACAGCCTCGACCGGGCCCTGGGAGGCCTGGGCGTGGGCCTCGCGGTCGTCCGCGGGCTCGTCGAGATGCACGGCGGAGAGGTGCAGGCCCACAGCGAAGGAGAGGGGCAGGGAGCCGAGCTTTCGATGAAGCTCCCCCTCTCGCCGGAGACGGCGCGCGCGGTCTCGCCCGCGAGGGTCCGGGAGACGGCCGCGCCGGCCTCGGTGCCGGCCGCCTTGGCGCTGCCCGAGGAGCACCGGCGCATCCTGGTCGTGGAGGACAATCCCGACGCGGCGGCGATGATGCGCGAGTTCCTGGAGCTCGCCGGCCACGAGGTGGAGCTGGCGGCCACCGGGAGCGACGGCGTGGAAGCCGCCCGCCAATTCCATCCCGAGGTCGTGCTCTGCGACCTCGGCCTGCCGGGGATGAACGGCTACCAGGTGGCCGAGCAGCTCCGGAGAGATCCCACGACGGCGGCCGTGAAGCTGATCGCGGTCACCGGCTACGGCCGGGAGGAGGACCGCCGCCGCTCCCGCGAGGCCGGCTTCGACCTCCATCTGACGAAGCCGGTCGATCCGGTCCAGCTCCGCAAGGAGCTCCAAAGGCCGCGCGAGAGCGCCGCGCCAGCCCTCAAGCCGGAAGAAACGCGTACCGTAAAAGGAACAGCACTGCCAGCACGTACATCAGCCAGTGCACCTCGCGACCGCGCCGCGACGCGAGCTTGACCAGGGCATAGACCACGATCCCCGCCGCCAAGCCGTGCGAGATGTTGAAGGTGAGCGGCATCAGCAGGGCGGTGAAGAACGCGGGCGCGGCCTCCGTCGGGTCGCTCCAGTCGATCTCGCGCACCGCCTGCACCATCAGAATCCCCACCAGGATGAGAGCCGGAGCCGTCACCGGGTTGGTGCTCCCGCCCGTCCCCTGGCCGACCAGGGCCACCAGCGGCGTGAAGAAGAGGGAGAGCAGGAGGAGCGCGCCGGTGACCACGTTGGCGAGCCCCGTGCGAGCTCCGACCGCGACCCCGGCGCTGCTCTCGATGTAGGAGGTCACCGGCGAGGTGCCGAGGAGGGCGCCGCCCACCATGCCGGCCGCGTCCGCCGCGAGCGCCCGCTCGATCCGCGGCAGCTCGCCTTCGCGCAGCAGCCCCGCTTGGTGCGCAACGCCCATCAGCGTCCCCAGCGTGTCGAACAGCGCGAAGAAGAGGAGGACGAGCATCAGCGGCACGTAGTCGAGCCGCAGAGCTCCCAGGAAATCGATCTGCAAGCCCGGGAGGGCCAGGCTCGGCGCCCGCATCAGCTCCGCGGGCGGCGGCACCACCCCGGTGACCAGGGCGGCAGCCAGAGTGGCCGCGAGCGCCCAGAAGATCGCTGTGTGCACGCCCGCCGCCATCAGCGCCAGCCCCACGGCGAGGCCGAACAGGGTGAGGAGCGCCGGCGCCGACCCGAGGTCCCCCAGACCCACCAGGGTCGCCGGATGGTCGCTCACGAGACCACCGTGCTGGAGGCCGATGAAAGCGATGAAGAGGCCGATCCCCACCGCGCCGGCCAGCTTGATGCTCGCCGGCACCGCCCGCACCAGCACCCGCCGCGCGCCGGTCACCGTCAGCAGGATGAAGGCGACGCCGCTCCAGAAGACCAGGCCGAGAGCCGTCGGCCAGGGGACGCCCGCGCCCACGCAGACGTTGTAGGCGAAGAAGGCGTTCATCCCCATCCCCGGCGCCAGAGCGATGGGATAGTTGGCGACCAGGGCCATGAGCAGAGTGGCCAGCCCGGCGCTCAGGGCCGTGGCTACGATGGCCCCTTCGAGCGGCATCCCCGCGGCGGTCAGGAACACCGGGTTCACCGCCAGGATGTAGGCCATGGTCAGGAAGGTCGTGAGCCCGCCGAGAGCCTCGCGGCCGGGCGTCGACCCCGCGGCGCGGACGTGGAAGATGCGTTCGAGCATGGAGACATATCTTACTGTGCTAGGGTCGGATCCTCAGGAGGTGTACATGGCCCCGAGCCCGGAGAACCCGCAGCCCGCCGCCGGCGATCCCATCCTGATGTCCACCAAGACCATCCCCCCTGAAGACCGGTTGATCTTCGCCCTCGACGTCCCCACCGCGGAGGAGGCCCGGCGGCTGGTGACGACCCTCAAGGAAGCGGTCCGCTTCTATAAGGTCGGCCTGGAGCTCTTCCTGGGAGCCGGCTTCGCGCTCGTCGACTGGCTCCTGGAGCAGGACAAGCAGGTCTTCCTCGACTTGAAGCTCTACGACATCCCCGAGACCGTGGCCCGCGCCGTCCGCCAGATCCGGGAGCGCCCGATCACCTTCACCACCGTCCACTACGGCCGCCGCGTCCTCGAAGCCGCCTGCCGCGAGAAGGGGGATCTCCAGATCCTTGCCGTGACCGTCCTGACCAGCCTCGACCAGGAGGGACTCCGGGACCTCGGCATCACGACGGACGTCCACGAGCTCGTCCTGTCGCGCGCCCGCAGGGCTCTGGAGATCGGCTGCGCCGGGGTGATCGCCTCCGGGCAGGAGTCGCGGCGCCTCAAGGAGAGCCTGGGCGAGGATCTGACGATCGTCACGCCCGGCATCCGTCCAGCGGAGAACCGTTCATCCGACGACCAGAAGCGGGTGGTGACCGTCGAGGACGCGATCCGCAACGGGTCCGATTACCTGGTGATCGGCCGCCCGATCCGCGATGCCGCGGACCCGTACGAGGCGGCGCTGCACATCCAGGGCACGCTCCAGGGGCTGTTCCTGTCGGCCTAGTAGGGGTCCTTGAGAGGCGTCCCCGCCTGGTCGAAGTCGGGCATCCGCACGATCAGCCCGAGGCTGGGCGTATTGCGCGAGTAGCCGGCGACGAGCTGCTTCTTGTACTCCTTCAGGTAGAAGAAGAACGGGTCCTTGGGATCTGCGTCGACGATCTGCAGGTCGGCGCCGTCCATCGTCAGCTTCCCGAAGCGGAGATCGCCGCCCTTGTAGTACATGTAGTTCTTCGCATCCGGATCGGGCGGCGTCAGGTCCTTCCCCTCGCCGCCGAAGACCTGGACGATCCGGTCCTTCTCGACCCGCACCGCCGTCAGCCGGCCGCGGATGCGCGGCGGCGGCAGCAGGCGCTCCGGGTCGAGGAAGATGTCGTCCCCCTCCATCGTCAGCCCGCGCGCACCCTCGGTCTTGATCACCTCCGACATCTCGACGTCGAACAGGTCCAGCAGCTTCTTGACCCCGACGCCGCCGGCCTTGATCTTGACCGGATGCAGGCGGATCTTCCCCTCCGGGGTCACCGAGACCTCCGACAGCGTCTCGAAATGGACGGGGACCGCCTTTTCGAGCCGTCCGGACTGGCGCACCTTGCCGTCCTCGATCGAGAGCTCGAGGTCCTTGAGAGGGGCCTTGGGATAGTTGAAGGTGACGTCGTTCATCAGCCTCTGCAGGCTCTGCGGGCTGGCGGCGATCTCCGCTCTGTCGATGTGCAGCTCGAATGTCGAGGGGTCGTCGAAGACCGGGGTTTCGCCCTCCTGGACCGGCCGGAGCTCGCCGTTGAGGCGCCGGATCTCGAGGACCACCCCGGGCAGCGCCTGGAGGTGGACGTTTCTCATCTCGGTGCGGGGATTGCCGCCCCGCGGCCGGGTGGGTGCGGCCCGGGTGCCGGACCGCTCCCCGGGCGGGGTCCGCGCATCCGAGGTCTCAGCTCCGCGACCACAGCCCGCGAGCGCGGTGACCGCCAGGGCCAGGACGCAATTACAGACGATCTTCGTCCGGATGTTTTCCATAGGGAACAATCCCTCGCAAGATTCTGGCCAGGAGCGGCAGGGAGGGAGATCAAAGGAGTGGGCTCTGCCCGGAGGCAGAGCCCCGAAGAGTGCCTGGGGTACGGCTCAGGCGTAGATCGGAACCGGTGAGATCTTCACCGGGGTGTCCAGGAGAGGATCCTGGAACTTCCGCGGCCGGAGGGCCTTGAGGCCCTTCGGCGCCTCCACGGTGTTCATGACGGCTGGAACTTCGTTCATCTTTCCTCCTTTGCAGAATGTGTCAAACGGCTTGACACGTTAGTTGACTGCGGACAGCTCGCGGACGAGCTCGCTGTCCGCCCGCGTCAGCTCGGGTAATTGATCGGTATCCAGCTCGTAGGAGGCGATCCCGCCGGACGCCTCGCGCGCCAGGATGAGAATCCGCGACTCCAGCAGGTCATCGGTCAGCTCCTCTCCCGCCCGCAAACGCTCGATCGCCTGTGGAATGTCGAGCGGACAGAGGAATGCCGACCAGTTGTTTCCAGAGGCCGCGACCGGCTCCGGCGTCGGCATGCCGCAGAGGAAATGCATCCGCCACTCCTCGTAGCCGAAAATCCCCTGGACCAGAGTCCTCGCCTCCTCGCTCAGATCGGCGTGAGCGATCAGTGAACGGAAGAGCGGCCGCAAGGCCCGCCAGTTCGCGAGGGGATCGTCCGTCGCGTCCCAGCTGAGCTGCTCGCGGCGCAGAGGACCGACCTCCGCCAGCGCTTCATAGAAAGAGGACACCATGCCGCCGTGCGTGAGCTGGCCCAGAGCGGCCACGGTGTACGGTGCGAGCGTCACTGCGTGATGGAAGAACATTTCGACCTGCGCCATCTGAGCGGGCGAGCCGGCGATCGTCTCCGGAACGAAATATCCGCTGAAGAAATCGTTGTCCGCGAGGATCGCCTGAACATGGTCCTCCGGCACCTGCACGAACGGATACTCGATGCGCAGCGAATCGAGATCGAAATCGACCGGCAACGGCGACGTGGTGATCGGCGCCGGAGGCCACATGCGCAGACGATGGAATTGCACGATGTCCGCCCCCAGCATCTTGAGCCGCGCTCCCAGGGTGATCGATTCCGAGATCTCGTCGGCCCGCTCGTCGGGCTGACCCAGCACGAACGAGCAGGTGCAGGAGATTCCATGCTGCGCGAGCTCGGCCACGGTCGTCTCGGCGCTCTTGGGATCGAGGTGCTTGTCGACCACCTTCTGGATCCGCTCGGAGGCGGATTCGATCCCGAAGAAAAGCTTCCAACAACCGGATGCCTTCATTTTCGGCAGAAGCCCCTTGAGGCGGATGTCGGTGCGCGAGTTGGCCATCCATTCGACGGGCAGCTTCGCCTCCAGCATGGCGTCGCAGAATTCGGCCATGAACTTCGGGCTCACCGTCAGCAGGTCGTGCACCAGCATGAAGCTGTCGTAGCCATGCTCCTCGTGCAGGAAGCGGATCTCGTCGACGATCCGCGCGGCCGGCTTGACGCGGAACTGCCGCCGCCAGAACGGGGCCGTCGCGCAGAAGGTGCAGGCGAAGGGGCAGCCCCGGCCCGCCTCGATGTAGATCACGCGCCGCGGCGATCCGGGCTGGATGGTGCGGGCATACCGCTTGATGTCCAGAGCCTCGCCCAGCGTGCTCCACATCGGCGGCAGGGTGGCAAGATCGATTTGTGCGGCCGCGGGGCTGGTGCGGATCTCGCCGTTCTCGCGGTAGCAGAGGGAGGGGACGCTGTCCCAGGAGCTGCCGGCCGCCAACGCGTCGAGCAGTCCGGAGAGGGCCGGCTCACCTTCTCCCTGGATCGCGAAATCGAGCTCGGGCAACCGGCGGAGCGACGCGATCCCGAGGGCGCCGAAGTGCGCCCCCCCGGCGACCGTCACGAGCTCCGGCCGGCGCCGTTTCGCGGCGCGCATCAGGTGCTCGGCTTGCAGGCTGTTGCTGTACATCGAGGTCACGGCGCAGACGTCGGGCGCGAAATCGTCGAGCGCCCGCTCGAACAGCGGAACGTAGCGGTCTTCCGACGCTGAGTCGCGCTCGCGGACCTCGAGATCGAGGTCCAGGATGCGCGCCTCGTGGCCGCGGGCCATCAGCCAGGATGCGAGAGTGGTCAGGCCGAGCGGCGGAGTCACCTCCGCGGCTGGTAGGAGTGGCGGCTGTAACAGCAGGACTCTCATCGGCTCACCTCATTGCGAACGGTTCTCCGGCGCTCGGCTGACTCACCTGGTGAAACGGTTAGACGAAGATGACTGTCGCCGAATTGGAAATCTGGGCGGACAGCAGGGGGTCCTGGAACTTGCGCGGCCGCAGGACCTTGAGGCGCACGCTCTGGGGTTTTTCAACATTGTTCTCGACCGCCGGGGTTTGGTTCATGGTAGCTCCTTTGCCACGTGTGTCAAGAAGTCTACGCTCGCCAGCCGTCGCCCGTCAGCTTCGGTGGCGTGCGCAGGAGTCCTCTCTTCAAGGTGCGTCCCGGGTGTTATGGCGAGACAACCCGTGATATCATTCAAACAAATTTAAACGATTCATTCACTATAAGAAATCATGATTCGGGACATCGGACAGAGCATCCGCCGGCTCCTCAGGCGACCCGGTCTGACCGCCACCGCCGTCGTCACCCTGACCCTGGCCATCGGCGCGAACACTGCGATCTTCAGCCTGCTCGACACCGTCGCCCTGCGCCCCCTGCCATACCGGGACGCGGATCAGCTCGTCAAGATCGGCGCCGCGGTCCCCGGCCAGGACGACCTGCAGGAGGTCTCCTGGCCCAAGCTCCAGGCACTAACCGAGCAGAGCCGCGAGACTTCGGCCGTCGCCGGCTATTACCAGAGCACGTTCGGGCTGACCGAGAAGGATCGGCCGGAGGAGCTCTCCGGCTTTCGGGTGAGCGGCGGCTTCTTCGACGTCTGGGGGGTGCAGCCGGTCCTCGGGCGGATCTTCACCGCCGACGAGCAGAAGCCGGGCGGCCCCAATGTGGCGCTGCTCTCCTACGGGTTCTGGCGCCAGCGCTTCGGCGGCGACCGGTCGATCGTCGGCCGGAGCCTGGAGCTCGAAGGCGTCCCCACGGCCATCGTCGGCGTCCTGCCGGAGGTCCTGCGCTTCCCGTTCGGGGACGTGCAGGTCTGGCTCCCCCGTCCCGACGAGGTCAACTTCATGCCCCGCAAGTACGTGGACCTGGGAGCGGGCTACCTGCAGGTGACCGCGCGTCTGAAGCCTGGCGTGTCGTTGACCGCCGCGCAACGGGAGATCGACGGGATCGTGGCGGCCTACAAGCAGGACCGGCCGGGCCAGCTCGACACCGCGTACGGCCTCGCCGCCAAGCCGCTCAACGAGCTGCTCGTCGGATCGACCCGCTCGACGCTTCTGATCCTGCTCGCCGCTGTCACCCTGGTGCTGTTGATCGCCTGCGCCGACGTCGCCAACCTCCTGCTGGCTGACGGCCTCTCGCGGAGGCGCGAGATCGCCGCCCGCGTCGCCCTGGGAGCCGGCAGGCGCCAGATCTTCGGTCAAGCCCTGCGCGAGAGCCTCCTCATCGCCGGAGCCGGCGGCGTGCTGGGCGTGCTCCTGGCGCACTGGGCCCTGCGCCTGCTGGTCGCCGCCAATCCGGCCGACCTGCCGCGCATCCACGAGGTGACCCTCTCCGGCCGGGCGCTGGCCTTCGCCCTCCTGGTCACCGCCGTGGCCGGCATCCTGGCGGGCCTCGCACCGGCCTGGCAGACCCTGCGCACCGACCCCAAGACATTCCTGGCCGAGGGGGACCGCGGGGCCGCCGGAGGAGCCCGCGCCAGTTGGGGCCAGGGGCTTCTGGTGACGACGCAGGTCGCCCTGGCGCTCGTGCTGCTCTCGGCCGCGGGGCTCCTGCTGCGCAGCCTGCAACACGTCAATGGCATGGAGCTGGGCTTCGACCCGGAGGGCCTGCTGTTCGTCCAGGTGACGCTGCCCGAGGCGAAATATCCCGGAGTGAACGAGCGGCGGGTCTTTTTCGAAGATCTCCAGGACCGCGTCCGCCGGATTCCCGGAGTGCAGGGCGCAGGGCTCATCGAATACCCGCCGACCGCCGGCGCGCCCCACATGGCGCTCTCCGTGGAAGGCCGGCCGCCGCTCCCCCCGGACCAGCAGACCCTGGTGCTCCGCGGAATCACGAGCGCCGGCTACTTCGACGCCTTGAAGACCAGATTCCTGGACGGCCACGACTTCGATCCGCGGATCGCGCCGGACGCCCCGCAGACGGCGATCATCAGCCGGTCGCTCCGGGACCTCGTCTTCCCGGGAGAAAACCCCTTGGGCCAGCGCGTGCGGCTCCGCGGCACCGATGCGCCCATCGAAATCGTCGGAGTGGTCGAGGACATCCAGCAGAACCCGCTGGAAGCCGGGATGGAGCCGATGATCTTCCTCTTTCAGCACCAGGCCGGCCCGGATCTGTCGCCGCCCAACTACATGAGCCTGGCGATCCGCAGCAACCTGCCGATGGCCGGTGTCGCAGACGCGTTGCGGCGCGAGGTCAGCGCCCTCGACCCGGGCGAGCCGCTGCCCGAGATGCAGACCATGTCGGCGATGCTCGCCACGGCCACGGCGCGGCGGCGCCTGACGACCGGCCTGTTCTCCGGCTTCTCCGCGCTCGCCCTGGTGCTCAGCCTGCTCGGGATCTACGGCGTGGTGTCGCACTCGATCTTCCTGCGCCGCCGCGAGATCGGAGTCCGCATGGCCCTGGGAGCCAACCACCTCCAGGTGCTCGCCAACGTGCTGCGCCTGGGAGCCCGCTGGATCCTCCCCGGGCTCGTCCTGGGAGCGATCGGCTCCTACTTCGCCGGCCGCGGGCTGGCCAGCCAGCTCTTCGAGGTCGAGCCCACCGACTGGCTCCACCTCGTCGTCGCCGCGGCGATCCTGGGAAGCATCGCCTTCCTCGCCTGCCTGGTCCCGGCCAGGAAAGCGACGCGGATCGACCCGGCGACAACGCTGCGGATGCCGTGAGGGGTCTCACAGGGCCCAGCTCAGCTCAGGCCCGGCCGATCAGTGGGCCTGGTGATTCCCTTGGCTCAGCGTGCCAGAGACCGTCAGGACCGGGTTGCCGAGGTTGTCCAAAATGGTCAACCGGACAGCGTCGTTCTTGCCGGGCTCGCCTGCATCGCTGAAGGTCCACGTGGCCTGGGCGCCGGCGACTCCGTTGTAGCGGCCCTTGCCTGAGCCGGAGTGGGTGTCGAACCCTGCCACGGGAGATCCTTCGGAAATCCCAGGGTCGTCCGTGCAAGAAGCGCTGGTCAGGCTCTCCAGGTGGAACTTGTTGCCCTTTCCCCAGTTGACCTGGAGTTGGGCCGGCCCCTGGCTGGCGCGGCACGGGAGCTCGAAGCCATGGGTCACCCGCGCACCACCGCTGGTGAAGACGCTGCCGCCACCGGTCATCCGCCCAATCTTCCCCGTCGCCGCGGTGAGCTCCCCCTTGACGCAGATCCCGAACAGGGTGCCCGACCCGGTGCCCGTGTTGATCGGCCCCACCTCCATGGCGCCCGTGGCGATATTGAAACGATAGAAGTTCGAGGTACCGAAGTCACCGGCCCAGAACGACGTGCCATTGGGATCCAGGTTCAGGGAGAACCAGGAATCCTCCCCGGTGACATCGTACGTTTGAACGACCGCGCCGCTGCCGTCCAAACGCTTGACGTTGCTCGTGTTGGCGACCAGCAACCCTCCACTGCCATCTCCAGGCGGCAGGAGCCGCAGGGCATAGGAAACCCCTCCGATCGACGCGAAGTTGGCGAGTTGTACATTGTTGAGCACGTCGAACCTGAGGATGTCGCCCCCTTCCGACGTGTAAAACAGCGTCTGCTGATCGGCGGCCAGCTCCAGCCAGTCCGTCCCCCGGTTGCCGGTTGCGGCGTTGTAGGTTGCAACGAGATTGCCCGCGGCGTCGTACTTGTGGACCAAGGTGTTGCCATTCGCATGCCCTACGTAGAAATTGCCGGCGGCATCGAACACGATGGATTCACTGCTGCCGCCGGGAGAGGTGGCTCCCGTGTCGATCGTCTGGAGGATGGGGTGGGGACTCGCATTGTCATAGACGATCACCTTGGTGTTGCTGAAGTTTGTCGTGTAGAGCTTGGTCAAGGTTGGATTGAAGGCGCAACCGGTCGTGAAGCCGCCCAGGCCGTCCGTGATCGTTTCCTTGAGCACTCCCGTGTTGTCGTAGGCCTGGTAGGTCCCGCTCTCCACACCGGCAAACACGTCCCCGGTCTCCCAGGTGGCGGCCTGGGCGGGCGCCGGGACGATCAAAGAAAAGAAGGCCGCAATCGTCGGCAGTATCAGCTCCGGCACGTGAACCATCTTCCGTGCTCTGTTCATGGCTCTTTCCTCCTGTTCGGTTTCGGTTTCGGTCATTCTGCAATGATGTCTCGGCACCCGCCGGCACCCGGCGAGCGGATCACCTCCTTTCGTGCAATCTCCCCCTCTGATCCTGAAAGATCATTTCAGAACTTGATTGCATGCCTGTCTAATGGCAAAATGGGCAGAGAAGCCTAAAGCCAACTCACGGTGGAATCACGGGGAACCCACCGACTGGCTCCGCTTCACCGCCGCCGCCGCGATCCTGGGAAGCATCGCCTTCCTCGCCTGCCTGGTTCCGGCCAGGAAGGCCACCCGGATCGATCCGGCGACGACGCTGCGGACGCCGTGAAGGGACGGCGGAAACATTGGCCCCTTCTGCGGGCTACAGCTTGACCGTCGCCTCCTTCGGCCCGCACGCTCCCACCGTGGCGACCACCCGCACTTTGGCGCCCTTCGGCAGAGCGAGCACGGAGAGCGGGATCTTCGTCTCCAGGACGCCGTTGTTGTTGGCCGCCTCCAGGCTGAGGTCGCCGGAGACCGACGCGTCGAGGGGCTGGCCCAATTTTGTGAGATCCGCGCTGAGGACGTTCGCGTACACCTGCTTCGAGACCTCCTCGCCGTCGGAATCGCGGTAGGTCAACATCACGCTCGTCCCGTACTCCATGTAGTCGAGCGAGTACTCGCTGCCCTCCACCCCCTTCTCCAGGGGGTCGGCCTTGCGGCCCGTCTTGCGGTTGCCGTCCGTGTCGAAGTGATACGCCGGCGCCACTGAGCCGTCGTAGGTGTACTTCACGGCGCTATCCGCCCGGTTGGTGTGGCCGCCGCCGAGGTAATAGGTCAACGGCTTGGGGAACATGGTCGTCACGACCAGGGCTTCGTCGCGGACCTCGAAGGCGGCTTGGACGTCGCCGCCGAGGACCGGGCAGGGGAGCGCGATCTTCGTCCCGCCCACCTTCGGCCGGTCCCAAGGAGCGCCAAGCAATGCGGCGATCTCGCTGTTTTCGCGCTCCTTCGCACGGTCGAGGGCCGTCTTCCCTTCCTTGTCTTTGAGCGCCGGATCGATGCCGGCGCGCAGGAGCTCCATGGCGATCTGCTCGTTGCCGTTGTACGCCGCGATCTCCAGGGCGCTCCAGCCATCCTGGTCGCGGGCCGTGAGATCGGGTTTTTTGGCCAGGACGAGGCGGACGCTCGCGAGATCTCCGCCAAAGGCGGTATGGATCAGGGGAGAGAAACCGTTGACCAGACCGGTGGGGATCACGGCACCGGCTTCGATCAGTTTTCCGGCGACGCCGCCGCGCCCTTCGGACAGGGCGAGCATCAGGGCGTCCCAACCGTCGTCGTCCTTCACCTTGACGTCGGCATTGGCTCGCAGGAGGGAGGTGATCGCGAAGCTCTGGCCGTTGTAGGCCGCCAGCATGAGCGGCGTCCAGCCAACGGCCGAGCGCTCATTCACCTTGGCTCCGTGCTCGATCAGCCAGTCGACGTTGTCGTCCTGTCCCTCCCGTGCGGCGAGCATGAGCGCCGTCTGACCGTCTTTGTTCTTCGCCTCGATCGGCACCTTCGCCTTGACGAGCGCTTCGAAAATCGGGACATGCTCGTTGCCGAAGTAATTTCCCATGGCGACCAGCATCAGCACGGTGTTGCCGTTTTCGTCCTTGACCAGAGGGTCCGCACCATCGGCCAAGGCTTTGAGGATCGCCTCGTCATCGGCCTGCATGGCGGCGGCCAACAGGGCCTGGGTCGCCTCGGCGTTGGGCTTCTTGGCCTTCGCCGCCGACAAGGCGGAGACGGTGAGCAAAGACAGGGTAACTGCGAGAACTGCCCGGTGAGTCAGCTTCATGAGGCCCTCCCCTTTTGTCGGTCCAGCGTGCTTCGTTCTGAACCTCGACACTACCATCTCGGAAAGGCGAAAGCGCGTCCGTCTCTGACAAAGAACCCTGTATCGCGGCCCCGCCGCAAGGAGGAGCGATCATGATGCCCAGAGGACCGGAGTCAGAAGCCCTCTACCGAGCCAAACAAGCCGTCAGCCAGAGGCTGCTGCGGACCGACCGCGATGACGGGCTGGTCCTGCGCAGCCGGTCGGTCGAGAGAGCGGTCGCCGCCGCCGCCAGCGGTCGCAACGTCCATGCCGTGGGAATCGGCCACAAAATCGTCGAAGGAAAAGCGACCAGCACCCTGTGTGTCCGGATCTATGTGACCCAGAAGCTCGCCCCTTCGCTCCTCGGGAACAGCGTGCTGCCGCCCGAGATCGACGGCATTCCGACCGACGTGATCGAATCCGCCCCGGCGTTTCTGCTGCCGGACATCGCTGCTGCGGAGGAGATCGCGGTGCCCGGCATCGAAGGGATTGCCGCCGCGGCGGCTCTGCCACCGTGCAGCACCGCCCGCAAACGCCGGCAGAGGCCGGTGCGCGGCGGGATCAGCACTGCGCATTTCGCGGTGACCGCCGGCACGCTCTCCTGCTTCTGCCGCTCGACCCGGAATGGGGACAACCCCGAGCAGGTCTTCGTGCTCAGCAACAATCACGTCTACGCGGACGTCAACAACGCCAACGCGGGCGATCCTCTTCTCCAGCCGGGACCGGCGGATGGGGGGACGGGCGCGGACGAGATCGCGCAGCTCTCCCGCTTCGTGCCGATCCAACTCGGCGGCGTCGTTCCCAACCGCGTCGATTGCGCGATCGGCGCTCTCGCTCAGGACGTGAACTTCGATCCTGCGATCTGCTCGATCGGCCGGATCACCGGCACGGCGGCGGCATTCGAAGGAATGCGCGTGCGCAAGCATGGCCGCACCACGGGCCTGACCGGAGGAGTGGTCACCGACATCTCTTATGATCCTCTGGTGGGCATGGATCATATGGACCCCTCGATCGTCGCGCTCTTCAACGATCAGATCCGGATCGAGCGAGTGGCTCCCCACGCCGTCTTCGGCCTGGGGGGAGACAGCGGATCGCTGGTCGTGACCTCGGAAGGAGTGAACGCGGTCGGACTGTACTTCGCCGGCCCCGAAAGCGGCCTCTATGGGATCGCCAACCCGATCGATGCGGTACGCGCGGATCTCGAGATCGAGCTGATCTGAGCCGGGATGAGCGATCAACTCGCAGAGACCAAGCGCCGTCTGGCGTCCCGCTATCTGGGACGAGCGGGCGTTCACGGGTTTGGTCTTCGTCAGTCCGAGGGAGCCGTCTGCGTGTACTTCGAGCCGCTCGCCGGCAAAGAGCAGGACGATCTGCTCCGCGAGATCGAACGCGAGGCGGCTCCCTTCCGGCTGATCGCCATCCCCGAAGAGCGGGCGAAGATGACCTGACGCCGTCGCCTGACGTTTGGGCCGCTCCAGCATCTCCAGTGAAAAGATCTTACCTGAGCCAGAGCGGCGCACGCCGTGCGGGTAGGGTAGAATCCCGGAGAGTTCGTAGATTTATGCCATGAGCGAGCCGCGCCGGATCACAGAGCGATACCGCCTCGACAAGCGGATCAGCTCCAGGGACTCGAGCAGCGTGTTCCGGGCGATCGATACGCTTTCGGGCGAGGTCGTCGCGGTCAAGCTGGTCAACCCCGGAGAGTCCGCGGAGCACCGCGCCTCCTTCGAAACGCACCTGGCCGCTCTCCAGAGCGTCCGGCATCCTTCCCTGCCGCGCATCCTGGACTTCGGGCTCACCCCGGCCGGCAGCGCCTTCCTGGTCACCGAATTCCTGGACGGCGAGGACCTGAGCCAGCTGGGAGACGCTCCGGCAGCGCGCGTCCTCGTGCTCCTTCTGCAGCTGGCGGAGGGGCTCGAAGCGCTCGCCGCCTGCGGTCTGGCGGTGGGGAGCCTGAGCCCTGACAACCTGCGGATCGTTGCCGGTCCGGAGGGCGAGCAGGTGAAGATCCTGGGGCTTGGGGGAGCGGCCTTCCGCTCGGGCGACGGGGGGACGAACGGGGCCCAGGACAATCTGCGCGCCTTCGCGGAGCTCGCCGTCCGGGCTCTCCATCTGCCGGTCCAGGATCGGGGGGACGAGACCATCTCTCTGCCGCTGCACGTGGCCGGTTCTCTGATGGAGCCGGAGAGGCTGCGCGAGCTCCTCGACGCCACCCTGCATGGCGATCCCGGAGGGCGGTTTCCCGATTGGACGGAGGTCCGATGGGCCCTCCGCACGGCTCTCTTCGGCGAGACGGACCGGCACCCTCCGGCGAAGCCCTTGCCGATCCCGCCGCCGCTGCCGTCGATCCCCGCGCCGCTCGCCGTGGCCCCGGTCCAGATCCCCCGCAAGCCCGTCTGGGAGGAGATCCGTCTGGGCCAAGGCCCTCCGCCGGTCCTCTGGCCGGATGATCCCGGAGACACCACGACGGCTGTCGAGAGGCTCGGCGCGGCCCCGTTACCCGCCGCGGAGCCACCGCGGCAGCCTCCTGCCCTTCCGGATCTCACCACGCGCGTGATCCACCCCGAGGAGCTGGTGCCCCCTCCGACGCCGATTCCGGCCGGCGGAGCATTCGCCGCCGCGGCGCCTGCGCCCTCTCCGGCTCCTCCGCCACCACCGCCGGTCATTGATGCGACGGACCGGACGGATTCGACAGATCGGTCCGCTCAATCTGGAAATATGTCCCTCCCGGCGATTCCGCCGCCGGTGGTGGTGCCGCAACGGCGGGCTGGCAAGGGTCCCCGTCTCGCGCTCCTCGTGGGGTTGCCGGTGGCTCTGCTGCTGGTGGCGGTGGGCCTGGTGGCGTGGCTGTCCCGCCGGGCCGCCGAGCCGGAACCGCACAAGCAGACGCAGAAGCAGGTCCAGGCGCCCTCCCCCGCGCTCGTCCCGCAGCCCCTGCCGTCGGCACCGGCATCGGAGGAGCCCGTGCTTCAAGCCGGGATTCCCCCGGTGGAGGGCCTGCCCTGGGGTGAGACCCTGGCGCACGGCTTGAGCACGGGGGATCTGCAGCTCCTGCGCACCGCCTTGGCCGCTCCGCCCGATGCGGCGACGCTCACGCCCGCGCAGAAGAAGGACCTCGCCCGAGCGCGCAAGATCCTCGACCTCGACGGCAAGCTGTCGAAGGCGCAGCGAGCGAAAAATCATCTCGAGATCCTGCGGCAGGCCGGGCTCCTCCTGGCCGAGCTGCCGGGCAACGCCCGCGCCAGCCAGGCGCGAACCCAGGCCGCCGACGCGCTGCTCGCCGCGGCCGATGTCCTCGCCAGTCTGGCCCGGTTCGATGAAGCGTTGGCCGCGCTGGAGCACCTGCGGGCCGCCTGGAAAGATTATCCGGAGCTCGCCGAGCGCCTGGAGCGCGTCCGGGCCGAGAAACTCTCCGACGATCAGATGGACGAGGCGCTGGCCGCCGCGGCGAAAGCGGAGCGGGCCGAGCGCCCGCTCGAAGGGCTGCAGGCTCTCGATTCGGTCCGGCCGAATCAGCGCTACGCCGAGCGGTTCCAGCAGACCCGAGAGCGCCTGCAGGCCCAGCTCGCGCAGCTCGACCAGAACCCGCCCCAGATCTTGGTCAACGGCCCCTCCGAGCCGAGCTACGAGAAGGGCGCCACCGTCACCATCTCCCTGCACGTCACGGATGACCAGGGCGTCGAGTCGATCGAGGCCTGGGCGCGCCCCGAGGGAGGCCGCTTCACCAAGGTTCCCCTCCACCCGGCGAACGGCGGTGATTACAAGATCGAGATCGGGCCGGACTTCCACCAGAACAAGACCATCGACTTCTACGTCACGGCCACAGACGGATCCGGCCACGCCGGTTCCCTGGGCAGCGTGCAGCGCCCGCAGAAGGTCAAACGGAAGAAGTGGCTCTCGAAGATCCTTGGGGGGAAGGACGAGGGATAGAGGCTCGCTGTAGACTCCTCGCTGCCGCCGGCCCGGCAGAGCCGGCGCAATCCCCACCATGAGCCAGCCTGTTGCAGCCTCCACCCGTCTTCCCCTGGCCGAGCGGCCCATGCGCCGGCTGTTTCGCTATCTCGGGTCGTACCGCGGCCAGCTTCTGTTCGCGTGCGGCTCCAGCATCACCAACAAGATCCTCGACCTCATGCCGCCGCTCCTGGTCGGCTGGGTCATCGATTCGCTGCGCGGCGCGCCTCCCGGTTGGATCTCAAACCTGGCCGGCACCCGCGACCCGTGGAGCATGGCGGTCGTCCTCGCCGGCCTCTCGGTCGGTATCTTCTTCTTCGAGAGCTTTTTCGAATGGCTCTACCAGGGCGCCTTCCGCAAGCTGGCCCAGACCGTCCAGCATGACCTGCGGATGGATGCCTACAACACCATCCAGTCGCGCGAGATCGCGTTCTTCGAGGAGCACCGCCTGGGCGAGATCCTCTCGATGCTGAACGACGACGTGAACCAGCTCGAGCGGTTCCTGAACACCGGCTTCAACGAGCTGCTCCAGGTCTCGGTGCTCTTCGTCTTCTCGATGGCGGTCATGGTCCCCATCTCCTGGCAGCTCTCGCTGGTGGCGCTCTTCCCGATCCCGTTCATCCTGTGGGGGGGCATCACCTACCAGCGCCTGATCTCGCCGCGCTACAACAAAGTGCGCGAGGGGGTCGGCGGCCTCGCCAGCCGGCTGGAGAACAATATCGCCGGGATCCACGTGATCAAGAGCTTCACCGCCGAGGCATTCGAGACCGAGCGCGTGCGCCAGGCGTCCGAAGACTACCGCCGGGCCAACCTGGATGCGATCCGCTTCTCCTCGGCCTACACGCCGGTCATCCGCATGGCGATCGTGGTCGGCTTCGCAGGCGTCCTCCTGGTGGGGAGCTACTGGGTGCTCAACGGGTCGGGGGTGATCAGCGTGGGCGAGCTGGTGCTCTTTGCGATGATGACCGAGCGGCTCCTCTGGCCGATCACCCGGCTCGGCAACACGCTGGACGACTACGAGCGCGCCAAGGCGAGCTCGCGGCGGATCTTCGGCCTGCTGGATACGCCCGCGGGTATAGCGGAGCCCGCCCGGCCTACCTCTCTCGGCCGCGCCCGCGGCGAGATCGTTTTCGACAACGTGGAGTTCCGTTACGCCCGCGGCCGTGGCGACGAGCCGGTGCTGCGCGGTGTCAGCTTCCGCATCGCTCCGGGGGAGATCCTCGGTGTCGCCGGGCAGACCGGCGCCGGCAAGTCGACCCTGATCAAGCTCCTCCTCCGCTTCTATGACGTGAACGGCGGCTCCGTGCGCCTCGACGGCCACGACGTGCGCGACATCCCGCTGATCGACCTGCGGCGCAACATCGCCCTGGTCAGCCAGGAGGTCTACCTCTTCCATGGGACGATCCGCGAGAACATCGCCTACGTCAACGGCGACGCTCCGCTGGAGGAGGTCGTGCGGGCCGCGAAGCTCGCGCAGCTCCACGACTTCGTGGTCTCCCTCCCGGACGGCTACGACACCCCGGTGGGCGAGCGCGGCATCCAGCTGTCCGGCGGCCAGCGCCAGCGCCTGTCGATCGCCCGCGCCATCGTCAAGGACGCGCCCGTCCTGATCCTCGACGAGGCGACCAGCGCCGTGGACACCGAGACCGAGCGGGCGATCCAGCAGGCCCTGCGTGTGCTGACCGCCGGCCGCACCGCCCTGATCATCGCCCACCGCCTCTCCACCATCCGCCACGCCGACCGCATCCTCGTCCTCCGTGACGGCCAGGTGGTCGAGGAGGGGCACCACGACGATCTCCTGGCTCACGGCGGCACCTACGCCGATCTGTGGCACCTGCAGGCGGGGGATCTTCAGGAAGAGGCCCTCACTCCGTTCCCGACGTTCTCCTGAGAGGCTTCCTCGCCGACGATCGTTCTGTCTTTGGGCTGAAACTCCGACGCTTCTCTTGCGTATGGGGATTTGAAGGCCTATAATTCTCCTAACGAGGAGAGAGACCGTATGATCGACGAAATCGACCGCCAAATTCTGAACATCCTTCAGCAAAACGCCCGCACGCCCAACGCGGAGATCGCGCGGCAGGTGGGGATGGCTCCTTCGGCGGTGCTGGAGCGCATTCGCAAGCTGGAGACCCGGGGGGTGATCCGCGGCTATGAGGCGCGGATCGATCCCGAGGCTCTCGGCCTGAACCTGCTGGCGTTCGTGTTCGTCCGCGCCGAGGACACGATCGAAGAGCGGACAGGCGAGGTCCTGGCCCAGATCCCGGAGGTGCAGGAGGTGCATCACATCGCGGGAGAGGACTGCTACCTGGTCAAGGTCCGGGTCCCTGACGCGAAGAGGCTGGCGCGGCTGCTGAGAGAACGTTTCGCGGGGAGCGGCACAGTCCGTTCGACGCGCACGACGGTGGTCCTGGAGACGCTCCGCGAGAGCGCCCAGATCCCGGTCGGAGCGGCGACGGTGCCGGTGGCCCTGCCTGTCGAGCAGGAAGAAGAGGTGCTCTCATGAGTCCAAGTAGCTCCCCGTCGCTTCTCCGGGTGGGTCTCGCCCTGGCGGCGGTGTACGTCATCTGGGGTTCGACCTATCTCGCGATCGCCATCGCGATCGAGACGCTCCCGCCGTTTTGGATGGCCGGGGCCCGCTTCGTCGTCGCCGGCGCGCTCCTCTATGGCTGGGCGCTCTGGCGGGGTGCGCCACAGCCGACTCTCACCCACTGGCGCTCGGCGGCGCTGATCGGCGGATTGCTCCTGCTCGGCGGCAACGGCGGCGTGGTGTGGGCGGAGCAGCACGTGAGCTCGGGCGTCGCCGCTCTCCTGGTTTCCATGGTGCCGCTCTGGATGGTCCTCTTCCGCTGGTTGCAGCCGGAAGGCGTGCGCCCCGCCGGGCGGGTGTGGGCCGGCGTGGGGCTCGGCTTCGTGGGGCTGATGCTCCTGGTACGTCCGTGGGAGACGAGCGGGATCGGAAGCCTCGATCTGCTCGGGGTCGGCGCCCTGGTGCTCGCCTGCATCAGCTGGGCCTGGGGATCGATCCACTCCCGCCGGGTGTCGCTGCCCGAATCGCCGGTGATGGCGACCGGCCTCGAAATGCTCTGCGGCGGCGCGCTGCTGCTCCTGGTCGGGGCCTTCGCTGGAGAGCCGGCGCATCTCCATCTGGCCGCCGTGTCGGGCCGCTCGCTCCTGGCTCTCGGGTATCTGATCACCTTCGGAGCTCTGGTCGGCTTCACCGCCTACATCTGGCTCCTGCGGGTGGCGAACCCCGTGCTGGTCTCGACCTACGCCTACGTGAACCCCGTGGTAGCCGTCCTCCTCGGCTGGCTGATCCTGGGCGAGCCGGTGACGGCGAAGACGGTGGCCGCCGCCGCGGTCATCATCGCGGGGGTGGTCCTGATCACCACGGCGCAGAGCCGGCCCACGGCAAAGAAGCCGGAGCCGGTTCTGGAGCCGAAGTGCGAGGTGCCGGATCTGGCGGAGGCGTGAGCCCTTACCCTAGCCCGACCCCAACCTTCTCGCCGTGCAGCTTCGACAGATACAGCGCTGTCGCGGCGTGCCCGGCGAGGAGGTTGAACAGCTCGTAGTCGATCGCTTCGAGCCCGTTCTTCTGCGGCAGGAGGCGGAAGATGGCGAGGACGCCGAAGACCTGCTCTCCCAGCTTGAGAGGGATGCACACGGTCAGATTCGACTCGCGCGGCGTCCGGGCCAGGTCCATCCCCTTGCCGGGTAGATAGATCTCGCCGCTCACCGCGGTCTTGCCGATGATCCCGGAGCCGGCCGGCACCGTCGCGTAGGCCACCGGATCGATCCCGAAGGAGCCGACCAGGCGCAGGGCCGCGCCGTCGTCGTCCGTCTCGTAGATCGCCAGCTCCTCCGAGCCGATCAGGTTGATCACGATCTCCTGGATCGCCGAGACCACCTCTTTGCGGTCCAGGGTGCTGTGGAGGTGGTAGCTGGCGACGTACAGATTGGCCAGGTTGTTGTTCTGCTGCTCGACCGAGAAGTACTGGTGCGAGTAGTGCTGGTTGGCGGCCTCCACCTCGGCGAGCTGGCGGCGCAGGTCGCTCTGCTCGTGGTAGATGCGGTCGAGCTCCTCGCGCAGGGAGAGCATCTTCTCCTGGAGCGTGAGCTTCTCGCCGAGCAGGCGGCTCTTCTCGCTGTCCAGAGACGCCACCAGGCGGCGGAGCTTCTCGTTTTCGTTCAGCAGGTCCTGGACGTAGCGCCGCGTGTCCTCGCGGACTTTGAAGACATAGCTTCCCTGACCCTCGCCGTCTTTCTTCATCGCCATTGTGGGCTCCTCCGTCGCCGTCAGTCCCCCAGCAGGTTCCTGACCTTGGACAGCAACTCCTCGGGGTGCATCGGTTTGATGATGACTCCATCGTAGCCGGAGAAGAGCCCTTTTTCCACCTCATCCTGCGCGTCGCGCGATCTGACGAGGAGGATGGGGATCGCGCGGGTCGTCCCGTGGGTGCGGAGCTGGCGGCAGACTTCGGGGGCGTCCATCTTCGGCAGGTCCGTCCCCAGGAGGATGAGATCTGGCCGATGGGCCAAAGCCGCCCGCACCCCGGCCTCGCCGTCCTTGGCCGCGAGGATCTGATAGCCGCTGCTGTCGAGGACCATCCGCTCCAGGAGGAGCAGGGTGGTGAAGTCGTCGACGAGCAGGAGCTTGCGGGTGCTCACGGCTTCGCCGCGGTCGCCGCAAACGCCGGCTGCTGGAGCTGCCAGAAATACGGCTCGCGCTTGTGCGGGTGGTTGCCGGCCTCATCCATGGTCCGGGCGTCGTAGACGCGGCCGTTGGCGATCACCCAATGGAGCGACTCGGTGTTGCGGATGTCCTCCAGCGGGTTCGCGTCGAGCACGATCAGGTCGGCCAGCTTGCCGGGCTCCAGCGAGCCGATGTCGCGGTCGAGGCCGAGGTAGCGGGCGCCATCGATCGTGGCGGCGCGCAGCGCCTCGAAGGGCGTCATGCCGCCCTGGACGAACATCCACATCTCCCAGTGGGCCCCGAGGCCCTCCCGCTGCCCGTGCGCCCCGAGCTGCACGCCCACTCCCAGGTCCTGGAGCTCGGCGGCGATCCGGGCGTTCTCGATGTGCCCCCACTCCTCCTCCGGCACCAGGGTCCGCCGCCGTGCCACCGGATCGATGATCTCGCGGGGCACGAAGGTGAGCAGCCGCTCGTTCTCCCACACCTTGGTGTTCGCGTACCAGTAGTTCTCTCCGAAGATGGTGCCGAAGCCGACGATCAGCGTCGGCGTGTAGCCGACCTTGGTCGCCTTCCAGAGCTGGCGCGCGTCCTCGTAGATGCGGCCGACCGGGACCGAGTGCTCGATGCCGGTGTGGCCGTCGATGATCATCGTCATGTTCGTGTCGAAGAGGGACCCCCCTTCGGGGACCACCATCATGTTGAGCTCGCGCGCCGCCGCGATGATCTGCTGCCGCTGCTCGCGCCGCGGCTGGTTGTAGCTCTTGACGCTGAACGCTCCCACCGCCTGCATGCGGCGCAGGTGCGTGCGGGCATCCTCCAGGCTGTCGATGGGTGACGTGTAGGTCGTGGTCGCTCCGTAGAGGACCGTGCCGGTCGAGAACATCCGCGGCGCCCGGAAGATCCCCGCGCGCCCCATCTCGGAGGCCGCGAAGGTCGTGGTGGTCTGGGAGGACGGGTCGTGGATCGTGGTCACCCCGAAAGCCAGCGCGGCGTCGAGGTTCCAGTTCTGCTCGGGGATGATCTCCTCGTCGCCGTAATCGCCGTGCCAGTGCACGTCGACGAAGCCGGGGAGGACCGTCTTGCCCTTGCCGTCGATGACATGCGCTCCAGACGGCACCTGCGTCGAAGCGCGCGGCCCCACGGCGCGGATGCGGTTGCCCGTGAAGACCACCGTGCCGTCCTCGATCACCTCGTCGCCCTTCATCGAGACGATCCGGGCGCCGACCACCGCCACCGTGCCCGTAGGCACGTCGGCCTTCGTCTGGAACCCGATCGGGGTGCCGTGCGCGGGCGGATCGGGGAGCTTCTCCGGCGCCCCCTCCAGGAACGTGAAGGCGTTTTTCAGGTCCAGGCTGAACAGCTCCGGCCCGAGCGCCCAGTGCAGGGTCTTGGAGTCCCCCGACCAGTGCAGCCACGCGCCGGCGTCGCGGGTGACCCGCTTCAGCGGAATCGTCTCGGTCTTCGGGCCGATCTCGACGGCCTGCCCGGTCTGGACGAACGGCGCCACGTAGACTTGGAACCGTTCGATGAAGGCGACCCAGCGGCCGTCCGGCGAAACCTGGAACTCGTTCGCCCATTCGCTCTGCAGATGGGTCCGCTCGTCGCTCCCGTCGAGCTCCAGGGAGGCGAGCGAGCGCTGGGTGTCCGCCTGGCGGAAGACGAACACGCGATCGCTGGCGGACCCGAAGTGGGGGCTCTCTCCGTCTTTGGTGACCAGGACAGGCTCACCGCCGCCGGCCGCCGGTACGTGGTACACCCCCGGGGCGCTGGAGAAGGCCGGCGTGCGCAGCCCGCCTCCCCCGGTCCGGCGGTAGACGATCTGCTTGCCGTCGGGCGAGAACACCGGCTCCACATAGTGGCCGGGGCGGTCGACCACAACCCGCCCGGCGCCGCCGGATGCCGGAGCCACGCGGATCGTGCCCAGCTCGCGGTCGTCCCAGGTGGTGTAGACCACCGAGCGGCCGTCGCGGGAGAACGAGGGATACATCTCGAAGTGGTCGTCCTGCCGGGTCAGGCGCCGCGGCTTGCCGTCCGGCAGGTCCTTGATCCAGATCTTGCCGAGCGCCTGATAGAGGACCCGGTCGCCGCGCGGCGAGGTCTGCACCCAGCGCAGCATCCTGGTGTCGAACGTGTCGGGCGCCACCACGACGGGGGAGCGCAGGGCCTCGACCACCGTCCGGGTCGTCTTCACGTGGAAGGGGATCGTCGAGACCTTGCCGGTGTCCGCGTCCAGGCGCCGGATCTTGCCGCCGGCCCAGAAGACGATCGAACGGGAATCGGGCGCCCAGTCCATCCCCGGATAGACCCCGTGGATGGCCCAGGTGGCCTGCATGTCGCGGTCGAGGCCGTCGTAGACCGGCCACTGCTCGCCGCTCTCGACGTCCATGAGATGGAGGACCGTCTTGCCGCGCACCTGGCGGATGAAGGCCACGCGCTTGCCGTCGGGCGAGGGCGTCGGCCGGATGGAGCCGCCCGGGCCGGTGACGTAGCTCTCGATCTCGCCCGTCTCGCGGTCGAGCCGCTGGATCACATAGACCTGCGTATTCGTGTCCTTGTTGTACTCGAAGAGCGGACCGGGCGTGATGTCCTGGCTGTAATAGAGGTAGCGCCCGTCGGGAGAGAAGGCCGGCTCGCCGAGGTCCTTCTGGTCGTTGGCGCGCTTGACCATCTGGAGGCCCTCGCCGCCGCTCCGGTGGTAGAGCCAGATCTCGCCGGCACCCAGCGAGCGGGTGGCGGTGAAGTGCTTGCGCGCGGCGATGAACTCGCCGTCCGGCGTCCAGACCGGGCTGTTCAGGAGGCGGAAGTCCTCCTCCGTCACCTGGCGGGGGTTCTTGCCGTCGCGGTCCATGACCCAGATGTTGTCGCCGCCCCCCTGATCGCTGGTGAAGGCAATGAGCCGGCCATTGGGGCTGTAGCGCGGCTGGATCTCATAGGCGATGGAATGGGTGAGCGCGCGGGCCTCGCCCCCAGCGATCGGCAGGACGTAGATGTCGCCCAGGAGGTCGAACGCGATCTCCCGTCCGTCCGGGCTGACGTCGACGGCCATCCAGGTCCCTTCGTCCACGTCGATGGGGACCTCGGACCGCGGCCCGGGAGGGTTGTTCACGTCCCACTCGTCGTCCTCCTCCTTCGTGCCCTCCTCGCGCTCGGCGATGGGCGTTTCGCCCGGAGGAGGAGGCTCCTGGTCGGGGAGCCCGGGTCCACCCGGGAGCATCGAATGGCCTCCGTGGCCGGGGCATCCGTCCTGCGAATGCGGCGCGGGGGTCGACAGCGCGGGAGCGGCCAGAAGGCAGAGAAGGAGCAGGCAGATCGGGAGCGTTCGGTTCATAAAGATCTCTCTCATTGGACGTGGCGCGACGCCGGGAAACGCCGCGAGGTTACCACGACCTCCCGAGGTGCCTGGTAGAGTACCCCCGGCATGAAACCGCACGAACGCATCCGCAATTTCTCGATCATCGCCCACATCGACCATGGCAAGTCGACGCTGGCGGACCGTATTCTCCAGCTGACCAACGCGGTCTCCGCGCGCGACATGGTCGACCAGGTGCTCGACGACATGGACCTCGAGCGCGAGCGGGGCATCACCATCAAGGCGCGCGCCGTGCGGCTCTTCTACCGTGCGCAGGACGGCGAGACGTACCAGCTCAACCTGATCGACACCCCCGGCCACGTCGACTTCTCCTACGAGGTCTCGCGCAGCCTCGCCGCCTGCGAAGGCGCCCTCCTGGTGGTCGACGCCTCCCAGGGGGTCGAAGCGCAGACCCTGGCCAACGCCTACCTGGCGATCAACAACAACCTGGCGATCATCCCGGTCCTCAACAAGATCGACCTGCCGGCCGCCGACCCCGACCGGGTGCGCGAGCAGATCGAGAACGTGGTGGGCATCGACGCTCACGACGCCGTGCTCGCCTCCGCCAAGGCCGGCATCGGCGTCCAGGACGTCCTGGAGCGGATCGTCCGCGACGTGCCGCCGCCGCAGGGCGATCCGGAAGCGCCCCTGAAGGCCCTCCTCTTCGACTCCTGGTACGACCCCTACCGGGGCGTCGTCTGCATGATCCGTGTCGTCGAGGGCACCCTGCGCGCCGGCGACAAGGTTCTCTTCATGTCGTCGAAGCGGACCTACCCGGTGGACGAGCTCGGCGTCTTCACTCCCAAGCCGGGGCCGGTCGATCTCCTGACCGTGGGCGAGGTCGGCTTCTTCTACGCCGGCATCAAGGACCTGATCCAGGCGCAGATCGGCGACACGGTCACCCTCGCCGACCGGCCGACCGCGACCCCGTATCCCGGCTTCCAGGAGATCAAGCCGATGGTCTTCGCCGGCCTCTATCCGGTGAGCGCCGACGACTACGAGGACCTGCGGGACGCCGTGGACAAGCTGCGCCTGAACGACGCCTCCTTCACCTTCGAGCCGGAGAGCTCGGGCGCCCTGGGCTTCGGCTTCCGCTGCGGCTTCCTCGGGCTCCTCCACATGGAGATCATCCAGGCGCGCCTGGAGCGCGAGTTCGACCTCGACCTGATCACCACCGCCCCGGGCGTGCGCTACCTGGCGTACACAACCGACGGCAAGGTCCACGAGGTGGAGAGCCCCTCGAAGCTCCCCGACCCCGGCCGGCTCGATCACCTGGAGGAGCCGTACATCAGCTCGACGATCATCTCGCGCTCCGACTACGTCGGGGGGATCCTCGCGCTGGCCGAAGAGCGGCGGGGGACGCAGAAGAGCCTGCAATTCCTGACCACCGACCGGGTGCTCATCGAGTACGACTTCCCGCTCGGCGAGGTGGTCCTCGACTTCTACGACCGTTTGAAGTCGGTCTCGCGCGGCTATGCCTCGTTCGACTACCAGATGAGCGGCTACCGGCAGAGCGACCTGGTGAAGCTGGACATTCTGATCAACGGCGATCCGGTGGATGCCCTGTCGCTGATCGTCCATCGCGACAAGGCCTACCCGCGGGGCAAGTCGCTGGTCGAGAAGATGAAGGAGCTCATCCCGCGGCAGCTCTTCGAGGTCGTCCTCCAGGCCGCCATCGGCTCGCGGATCATCGCCCGCGAGACCATCCGCCCGATCAGCAAGAACGTCATCGCCAAGTGCTACGGCGGCGACATCACGCGCAAGCGCAAGCTGATCGAAAAGCAGAAGGAAGGCAAGAAGCGCATGAAGCGGGTCGGCCGGGTGGACATCCCCCAGGAGGCTTTCCTGGCGGTGTTGCGGGTGGATTGAGGATAGGATTCCCGGAACGGAGGCGATCTGTGCTGACCCGATTCCGCGTCCAAGGATTCAAGTCGCTGCTCAACGTCGAGATCGAGCTCGCGCCGCTCGTGGTCCTCATGGGGCCGAACGCGGCGGGCAAGAGCAACCTGCTGGAGGCGCTTCTCCTGCTGTCGCGTTTGGCGACCGAGCAGACTTTGTCTGCGGCCTTGGAGCCTCCCTTGCGCGGCTATCCTCTCGAAGCGTTCAGTCTTCCCGAGGGTGGGCTGGAGGCCCTTCTCCAGCAGGATCATGCAGAGATGACGCTCGAAGCCGTGATCGAGCCGTCTCGAGCAGAGCACCCTGAATCTCGCACACTGAGCTATCGAATAGGAGTTCGCATTCAACCCAAGACCGGGGCTCTGGACACGACGGGTGTGTACTTCAATGACAGACTCGTTCCCGGTCGGATGTTCACCTACGCCCACGAGCTTCTCCACGGCGAGCTTGCCGCGTGGCAGACCTACTATCTCGATCCTCGAGTTGCGATGCGCGAGCCACAGCCGCCTCGCGAGGTGACTGACATCGGTTCTCGCGGGGAATGGATCGCTCCCTTCCTGCACCGGCTGAAGGAGAGCGAAAGCCATTTCAAATACTTCCGTGCGATCGGCAGGGCGCTTCAGAAGGCGATTCCGACGATCGAAGGTCTTGATGTGGATTTGGATCCTCGTCGAGGTACGCTGGACATCGTCATCCAGCAGGACGGAACACCCTATTCGTCGCGGGTCATCTCTGAGGGCACTCTGCGTGTCCTCGCTCTGTGCTGTCTTGCGGCGAATCCCTGGCCAGGAAAGCTGATTGCCTTCGAGGAGCCGGAAAACGGTGTGCACCCGCGGCGCATCGAGGTGATCGCGGACCTTCTTGTCTCGATGGCTTCCGAGGGAAAAAGTCAGGTGGTCGTCACCACCCACTCGCCGACCTTGATCGCCGCCATGCATCAGAAGGCGCAAGAAAACCCGGGGCAGATCAAGCTATTCCGCTGCTCACAAGCCGGAAGAACCACGCAGGTCAGACCCTTCCAGATCGCTGGACCTCTCTTGAATGATCCGGAAATCCGGGAGGCGCTCACCGGTCCCGAGGATGCGCAGGTCGTCGAGGCGTTGTTGAAGCGTGGGTGGCTGGATGGCTGACCGACCACGAATCGATTTGTATTGCGAAGACAGTGGCCATGAGCAGTTTGCCCGGGCGCTGCTCAGGCGCTTAGCGAGCGAGCTTGGCCTTCGACCGAATATTAATACGGTCAGCGGACGTGGAGGACATGGCCAAGCGATCTCAGAGTTCAAGGCATGGCAGCGGGCCATCACTGGCGGACGCGGGCTCGGCCACGAAATCCCCGACCTCCTCGTGCTGATGATCGACGCCAACTGTTCTGGCTGGACACCCGTGCGACGCGATGTCGAGCAGGCCGTCGATCCCGCGACGTTTCCGCATTGCGCGATCGGCTGCCCCGATCCTCATGTCGAACGCTGGTGCCTGGCTGACCCCTTGGCCGTTCAAGAAGTCCTCGGAATCCCGCCTCCGCCCGATCCAGGCAAGTGCGAACGTCACCTCTATAAGCAACTCCTTCGGCAGACCATCCGGAGCGCCGGCCAGCCGATCCTCACGAACGAGATGGAGTACGCTCCGGACCTTGTGTCAGCGATGGATCTTTTCCGGGCTGGCAAAAATCAGCCTTCTCTCAAGCATTTTGTGGATGAGATCCGCAGCGGGTTGCAGCAATTGCGCTGAGGTCCCCTTCACGAGCCACCGCTTGACGTGCCACGATCCCGCGAGACATGCCCGCCATGAAGCTGGAATCCCTCGCCGTCTTCGCCGGCGTGAGCCCGGAGCGCCTCTCTCTTCTCGCGGCCAAGTGTGAAGAAAAAACCTTCTCCGCCAATCAGCTCGTCTTCCGGCGCGGCGACCGCTGCGATGGTCTCTGGGCGGTCTCCGCGGGGGGCGTCCTGCTGCGCACCGAGATCCCGGGGCAGGCGATCGATCGGTTGATTGATCTGGGGCCGGGCGAGGTCTTCGGCGAGGCGGAGGTGTTGGACGATTCTCTCCGCCAGCTCACGGCGCGCGCTCTCGGGGCCACCACTTTGGTGCGTATCCCGGAAGAGCCTCTGCGGGAGTTGCTGCGGGATCACTCCGCGGTCGATACCCACCTGCGCATGCTCGGAGTCCGCCGCCGGAGCGCCCGCGTCCGGGCGATGCTCGCTCCCAACAGCCGGCGCGAGCCGCGGATCTGGGTGGACCGCGACGTCTGGATCACCATCGGCCAACGCGGCGAGAACCACCGCGTGCGGCTCGTCGATCTGTCGGGTGGAGGCGCCTGCATCTCGCGGGCTCCGGCGGACTGGACACCCACGGCGGAGCTGAGCTTCTCCCTCGGGACGATGGAGAACCCCGGCCTGTTGCAGGTCCGGGGTGCCGTGCGCTGGCGCCGCGAGAGCACGGTCGGCATCGCCTTCGTGGAAGCCAGCCCGACCTTACGCCGGCGGATCGAGCTGGTGCTGCGCGAGCTGGTTCCGTCCAAATAAGCCAGATTGCTGCCGCCGGGCGGGCCGCAACACGGACGCATCAAGCCCCAGGCTGTCAAGATTGGACAACTCCACCCAGGCGGCTCCATGGACTTCCCGGTCATCTCCTTGGAGAGCAAGATCGCTGTCGGCTTCGAAGAGGAACCGCACGTCGTAGTGGAAATGCGCCGGAACGCTGCCGCGCGCCGGGATGGCATGGATGTCGAGATCGAAGGGGCGCGGCGTGACGAGGTCGAGCGCCGCGAGACCGGTTTCTTCGACGACCTCGCGGCGCGCCACCGCCCGGAGGTCTGGATCGCCGTCCGCGTGCCCGCCGGGCTGGAGCCAGCGGCCCAGGGCTTTGTGATGGATCAGCAGGAGTCGCCGCCGCTCGCGATCGATCACGAAGGCCGAGGCGGTGAGATGGCCCGCGAGATTCGAGCGATCGAGACAGTCCGGATTGTCGTGGACAAATGCGGTGATTGTCCGGAGCTCTTCGCGATCACGTTCATCGAACAGCAGCGCGGTCTCGAGGATGTCGAGGACCTGGCGGCGACGGGGATCGATCGATACATTCATGAGATCAGGCGGGCCCGTCCGGTTGCGATCCACTCCGCCCAGTCCGGCCTCCCGTTGCGGCGGGCGCGGACAGCAGCTTCGTTCCATGGATAAGGGACCATCATCTGCTCGATCTGCCAGCCTTCGGATTCGCGGGTGATCAGCACGTAGCGCGCATGGGGGCTGCCGGCCTCCATGACGTGCGGCCAGGGCACGTCGTGATCATAGGCTGGCAGACCGACGCTTCCCGGATTGACCACCAGGCGCTCGCCCACGGCGACGACGCGGGGCACGTGGCTATGGCCGCAGAAGGTGACTTGCGCCGGGTGGGGTCCTAGCAGGGCCGCGATCTCTTCCTCTGGCCGGAGCCCCACGCCGCCCTCGCGGACCGCTTCCAGCAGATAGACGTCGTCGTGCTCCGGCGTACCATGGCAGAAGCGGAGATCCTCACGCTCCAGCCGCACCGGCAGGGCCGCCACCCAGGCGAGGACGTCCGCCGGAAGACTTTCCCGCACGAAGGTCATCGTCGGGTTCGGAGGATCGGGGGGAGGCTCCCCGAGGACCCGGTCCTGGTTGCCGCGGATCGCCGTGATCCCGGCCGTCCGGTGGAGCTCCGCGGTGCCCGCCGGATCGAGAGGGCCATAGAGGATGTCTCCGAGGTCGATCAGCTCATCGGCTCCGCGCCGCCGCACGTCGGCGAGCACTGCTTCCAGCGCCCAGACGTTGCCGTGGATGTCGGAGAGGATGGCGAGGCGGGGTCCCGGCATAGGCGGATTCTATGTAGACTCGCGGCGCCATGCGAGCCATCATCGCTACCTCTCTCGGCAGTCCCGACGTTCTCCGACTCGGCGAAGCCCCCCGCCCCGCACCGGGGCCGGGAGAGGTCCTCGTGCGCATCCACCGGGTCGGTGTCAATTTCTCGGACACGGAACGCCGGCGGGGGGTGTACAGGAAGCCGCCGCTTCCCTGGATTCCGGGGAACGAGGGGGCCGGCGTGGTCGAGGAGGTGGGCGCGGGTGCCGATCCGGCTCTGCTCGGGCAGCGGGTGGCCTTTTCGGCCATGCCGCCGGTGGTCAGCGTGACCGGGACCTATGCCGAATATTCGGTGGCTCCGGCGGAGATCCTGTTCCTGCTCGGGGATCGCCTGAGCTTCGACCAGGGGGCGGCTCTTCCTCTTCAGGGGCTCACGGCCTATGGTGTCGTGCACCTCGGAGCCGGGGTGCGGGAGGGCCAGACGGTCCTTCTCCTTGCCGCCGGCGGCGGGCTCGGGCTGATCGCCCTCCAATTGTTGCGGAACGCCGGGGCGCGGGTGCTGGGGACGGTGTCCACCGAGGCGAAGGCGGAGGCTGTGCGGTCGCTGGGTGGCGAGCCTCTGCTGTATGGAGACGACCTGCTTCAGCGCGTGCTCGACGCGACGGGGGGCCAAGGCGTGGACGTGGTGCTCGATTCGGTCGGCAAGGACACGCAGGACCTGAGCCTCGCGGCCCTGGCTCCCTATGGCCATCTGGTGTGCTACGGCGACGCGAGCGGCGCTCCGCCACCCATCGACCCTGATCGCCTCTATGAACGGTCCCTCAAGGTCAGTGCCTTCACGTTGCGTCCGGATTTCCGGCCCGAGGCTTGGCGCACGGCGCGGCGGGAGCTTCTGCGCCAGGTGGAGGACGGCAGCCTCCGCCTTACCATCTCGCGCGTGCTGCCCTTGACAGAGGCCGCCGAGGCGCACCGTCTGCTGGAATCGCGGCAGGCGGTGGGCAAGCTCCTGCTGGCGGCAGATTAGACGCTCAGCGCACGTCCGCGCCTCTCTCCAGGAGCAGAGAGCGGAGCACGGAGCGATGGCAGCGCGACTCGTCGGCGCAATAACAACCGACGGAGAAATTGGTTTGATGGGAGAGCGCGGCCAGGAGGTCGAGCGTCCGGCTGTTGTCCGGCGTTGCCATTTCTGACTTGTACTTCTTCACGAAGGTTTCCCACTCGCGGTCCGTCGTGGCGGATAGAGCCATTTTGACGGTCTCCGCGCTGGGCGCCAGATTGGGGAACCACACGTCGTACCAGTTCTGCGACGCAAACTCACTCTTCGGTACGCCGCGCGGCGGGCGCCGGACCGTGCCGATCCGCAGGCCTTCGCCGGAAGCTCGATCGGTGCCTAAGCGGACGATGTGAATGGCCATGTTCTGATGCTACCGGATCGGGCGGCGTGAGGTAAGCTGCTTTCATGCGCCTCGCTCCTCTCCTGATCGGATTGATGTTGATGAGCCCCTCCACTCTCGCGTCCCTCTCCCCCTCGGATCACCAGGCCCTCGCGGATCGCATCGTCCAGCAGATGGCGTTGCAGCCGGGAGAGAGGGTGCTTCTGCTGTCGCATCCCGGAGAGTTCCAGCCCCTCGTCCCGCTCCTGCGCCAGGCGGTGATCCGCGCCGGCGGCATCGATCTCGGGTGCTGGCAGGTCTCCCCGGAGGCGTTCACCGGCCTCGATCTCGCCGCCGCCGTGAAGAGCGCCAAGGCGTCGCGGGCGGCCTTGATGCCCCTGCTGCGGAACGTCGACCTCGCCGTTATGCTCCCGGGGGCGACGCCGAGCGATCCCGAGTACGCGGCGATGCAGGACGTGCTCCGGGAGGGCCGAGGGCGCACGATCCACTTCCACTGGTCCTACGGAGGCGCGCCGAGCGCTTATCCGGTCCCCGGGCATCCGCTGCCGTCGCAGGAGGTGATCGACTCGACATACGTGCGTGCCGTGCTCCAGTCCGACTGTCGGGCCATCGGCGAGGTCCAGCGGCGCTTCGCCGCGGCCCTGCGTGCGGGAGAAGTCCGCGTCACCACTCCGTCGGGAACCGACCTGCGGTTCCGCGTTGGCGACCGGCCGGTCAACTTTCAGGACGGCGACGCCTCGGCCGCCCGCGCCCGCGAGGGCCGCGTCCTGATCGATCGGGAGATCGAGATCCCCTGCGGCGCGATCCGTGTGGCGCCTCTGGAGGAGAGCGTCGAAGGCACCATCGCCTTTCCTCCGGGGAGTTGGAACGATCAGAACGTCGAAGGGCTCACGCTCCGCTTCGCCAAGGGCCGCATCGTCGACGTCCGCGCCCGCTCCGGCCAGGAGGCCGTCGAGGCCGAGCTCAAAAAGGGAGGAGAGGGCGCGCGCTCCTTCCGCGAGCTCGCCCTGGGTTTCAACCCCTTGCTGGCAGTTCCCGAGAGCGCACCCTGGATTCCCTACTACGGCTATGGAGCCGGCGTCATCCGCCTCTCCCTGGGGGACAACAGCGAGCTGGGAGGCAACGTGACCGGCGGCTACGTCCGCTGGAATCTCTTCACGGACGCCACCTTGACTGCCGGCGGGCAGGTCTGGGTGCGGGATGGCAGGTTGACGGTGCCGTGAGCCTGAAGGTCAAGCGCGCCCGCGGCAGAGTTGATCGACTTTCTTGAGCAGGGTCGGAATGCGATGCAGCCCGTGCATCTCGGCGATGTGGCGGGCCGCCTCGGAGAGATCGATTCCAACCGCGGTGACGTAGAGCGGATTCGCGCTGCCCCCACGCCGGACCGCCTGCGCGGACGTGGCTCCGGCATACCGCGTCTTTGCCACTCCGATGACGGCAGCCCTCTCATCCAGGGCCTGGTACAGATGCGCGCCGAGGCCCGGCTGGCCGTCTCCCAACCAGACATAGCCGTCGAGCACGATGATCTCTGCCGGAGGCCCCTTCTCCAGCACGGCGAGCAGGCAGGGCAGCTCGCGCAGATAGAACTGGCCTGGCTGGTAAGGCGCGACCTGCGCGATCGGCACGACGGCTTCCGCTACGCTCGTATTGTCGGTCCAGTCATGAAACCAGAGACCTGCCGCGACGGCCCCGGGATCGCGGTAGTCGACGTCGCAGCACGCGATCATTGGAGACGGACGCAGACCTTGCCGAAGTGCGATCCCGTTTCCAGGTAGCGCAGCGCCGCAGGAACCTCGTCGAAACCGAATACGCGGTCCACGACAGGCTTCAGCTTGTGTTCCGCGATGGCCTGGTTCATCTCTTCGAACATCTCGCGAGAGCCGACCAGGATGCCGTTCAGGCGCACGTTCTTCTCGACGAAGCCGAACGTTTCGATCTGTGCGCTCGTGCCGCCCAGGAGACCGATGACGCTGATCGTTCCGCTCATGCGCACCGCATTCAGCGAACGCGTCAGGTTTTCCGCTCCGACGACTTCGACGACGTGATCCACGCCGCGGCCCGCGGTGATCGCGAGCGCCCGCTCATCCCAATTGGGTGACGTTTTGTAGTTGATGCCATCGACGGCGCCCAGCTCCCGTGCGCGCCGCAGCTTCTCATCGCTGCTCGACGTCACGAGCACATGAGCACCCACCATGTGGGCGAACTGCGCGGCGAACAGAGAGACTCCGCCCGTACCTTGCACCAGCACGGTCTCGCCTTTTTTCACGCCGCTGCGCCGGATGATCGCGTGCCATGCGGTCACCCCGGCCAGCGGCAGCGTCGCGGCTTCTTCGTAGGACAGGTGCTCCGGCACCTGGACGACCGCTCCTTCATCGAAGGCCGCCAGCTCAGCCAGCGTCCCATCCGCACCCGAGCCTCCCAGCGACGGCGCCTGCAACTTCTCGGGCGTCACCTCACCGTCGATCCATCCGGGATAGAAGATGCCCGCGACGCGATCTCCGGTTTGGACGCGCGTCACCCCGGCGCCGACGGCAACGACCTCACCCACGCCGTCCGATACGGGAATCCGCGGTTCTTTCGGCCGCCAGACGCCTTTGATGACCAGGAGATCCCGGTAGTTGAGCGAGACCGCGCGCATCCGGACCAGGACCTGCCCGGGGCCGGGGTGCGGGTCTGGGCGCTCGATCAACGTCAGCGCATCGAGGCCAAAGGGCTCCTGGATAACGTACGCTTTCAAGTTGATCGTCCTTACCGGATCTGCCGGTAGCGCGCGATGTTCGCCGGGGCGCCCAGGAGCGGCCCGATCTTTGGCCCGATGTCCCGGAGGTGCTGGGACTGGGAGTGGGCGTCCAGGGCTTCGGCGCTCTCCCACTCCTCGACGAAGACGAAGTCTCCCGATTCCCCGGGGATCCCCCGCATCAGGTCGTAGCGGATGCAGCCCGCCTCTTTCCGGGTCGGCTCCACCAGGGTCCCCAGAAGCTGCTCCAGCTCCTGCTCCTTGCCGGCCGCGGCGACGAACATGGCGATGACGTGGACGGTTCCCTCGTGCATTCTCCCTCTCCTCTCTGGGAGGGTGAGTCTATCAGCCGGACGGGGGACGTTCTTCGGGAGGAAGGCTACGCGATTTTCCCGGGATTTACCTGACAAAGGGCTTGACAGACAGTGAGGGGGATCGTACGATTCAAACGTTTGTTTGAAACGGACGTTTGAATATGACCGTAACGGAATCACGAACCGAGCATCATGTCGACACCCGGGAGGCTCTCCTGGATGCCGCCGAGGCATTGTTCTCGGAACACGGCATCCAGGCGTCGTCTCTGCGGATGATCACCCATCAGGCAGGCGCCAATCTCGCCGCGGTCCATTATCATTTTGGATCTAAGGAAGGACTGGTGCGAGCCGTCTTCGCGCGCCGCCTCCAGCCTCTCCAGGAGGAGCGGTTCCGGCTGCTCGAAGCCTGCGACCTCTCCGGAGGGGTGGAGGGGAAGGGGGTCGAGCAGGTCATCCATGCCTTTGTGGCTCCCTTGATCCGCAGGATGCGGGAGACCCCCGACGGGGCCCACGCGTTTGCCCAGTTGATGGGCCGGGTGTTTTCGGAGCCCAGCGAGGACGTGCGCTCGATGCTGATCCAGGAGCTCAAGCCGTCGGCGGACCGTTTCGTCGACGCGCTGCGGCAGCTCCTCCCGCATCTTGCCGACAAGGAGCTGATGTGGCGGTTCCAGTTCCTCGCCGGCGGCATGGGACACACGGTGTCGTGCCAGAAGATGGTCGCACGGTTCTCGGAAGGGGTGTGCGGCGGGGATCCCGACGAGATGCTCCGTTACCTGGTCACGTTCATGGCGTCTGGTTTGAGGGCTCCCGCCACCGCGGAGCCCGATCTTCAAGGAGAGCCTGCGTGAATGTCAGATCCTTGCTGTTCCTGGCGTTGACGGCCGCCGCTCCCGCGCTCGCGCAGGAGCCGGCGCCGCCCGCGCCTTTGCCTTCGACGGCTCCCGCGCCTCTCGCAGTACAAACCGCCGCGGGTCCCACGGCACCCGCCCCGGCGCGCCTCACTCTGCAGGAGGCGCTGCGACAGGCGCTCACCGCCAATCCCGTCCTGGGCCGCACGCGCGCGGAAGTGGCCGCGCTCCAGGCCCAGGCGGACGTGGCGTTTTCTTCGATCCTCCCCAAGATCGGCTTCCAGGGGAACTTCACCCGCAACGACCAGGAGGTCTCTTTCGGGGATGGGGACGACAGCCGCGTCATCCTGGCCGAGAACGATTGGAGCTACCGCCTGACGCTCTCGCAGCCGGTGTACGCCGGCAACCGCGAGCGCAAGGCGATCAACCAGGCCCGTCTCAACGTCGACGTCGCCCGCCAGGGGGTGGCTGACACCGAGGAGCAGCTCATCCTGAACGTGGCCTCGAACTACCTCGCGGTGGTGCAGGCCGAGGAGCTGCTGGCGGTCGAGCAGCGCAACCTGGAGCTGGCGCGCCGACGGCGCGACCAGGCCCAGATCTTCTTCGATGCGGGCGAGACGACCCGGGTGGACGTGCTGCGCGCCGACGCCGACATCAAGGGGGCCGAGCGACGGATCGCCGCCGCCCGCCAGGCCCGCGAGGTCGCGGTAGGCAACCTGCGCCTTGGTTTGGCCGTAGATGGTCCGATCGAAGTGGTGGCGCCCGGCGAGTTCCTGCCGGCGCTGCCCGGCGAGGCCGCCCTGGTGGCGGAGGCCGAAGCCAACCGCCCCGAGGTGGCGCAGGCCCTGGCGAACCAGGAGATCGCACGGCTGGAGGTGGCGAAGCAGCGGGGCGCGTACCTGCCGGTCGTCACGGCCGACGGTGCCTGGATCAAGCAGCGGGCGGCGTTCCCGACGGACGAGTACGGGCAGCTCTCGCTGCGGTTCTCGGTCCCGATCTATTCGAGCGGCGAGCTGAAAGGGCGGATCGCCATCGCCCAGGAGCGCCAACGCCAGGCGGAGCTGCGGGTGCAGGAGGTGCAGCAGGCGGTCCGCGAGGAGGTGCGCCAGGCGCTGGTCGACCTGGAAACGTCCGCGGCGAGCCTGCAGCTCGCCCGCGAGCAGCTCACCGCGGCCGAGGCCGAGTACGAGCAGGCGACCGAGCTGTACCGCGCCCAGGAGCTGACCTCGCTGGAAGTCGAGTCCGCCGAAACGTCCGTGGCGGAAGCCCGCCGCGCCGTGGCGAACAGCCAGCTCGACCGCGCGCTCGCGGAGCTGCGCGCCTGGTCCGCCGCCGGTCTTCTCAAGAAAACAATCCCCTCGGAGGGTGTGCGATGAAGCGTCAAGTTCTGTCTTCGATGTTCGTTCTGTTGCTGGGTGCTGGGGGGCTCACCGCTCTGGGATGCGGCTCGTCCGACAAATCGGCGGATGCGGCGAAGCCGGAAGCCGGCGAGGCCGCATCCACCACGGCCGCGGCGCCGCCTCCGCTTCCGGAGGACGTCCGCGACATGGCCTCGGTCGCCAAGCAGCCCACGGTGGAAGAGACCTCGGCCGATGCTTCGGCCGACGCTTCGACCAGGGCGCCCGGCGCGGAGGCGGGTCCGGCGGCCGGCGGCCGGCTGGTGGCCAACGGCGAGCTCGTGTCGCAGGTGCGCTCGGAGCTGGCGGTCAAGAACCCCGGCCGGGTGGCCCGGGTCTACGTCGACGAGGGTGCCCGGGTCCGCCGCGGCCAGACGCTGCTCACGCTGGAGACGGACTACCTCTCTCTGGAGGTGAAGCGCGCCGATGCCGAGGTGGCACGCGCCAAGGCCGCCGCCTCCGAGGCGGAGCGCGACTTCAAGCGCAAGGAGGAGCTGCTGGCCAAGGAGTCGGTGTCGCAGGCGGCCTATGACCGTTCGCGGTCGGCCCACGAGTCGGCGCTGGCCGCGGTGGCCGCCGCCGAGGCGGCGCGCGATCTGGACCGCCAGAAGCTGCGGGACGCCGTCCTGGTCTCGCCGATCACCGGCGTGGTGGCCGAGCGGCGGACCGACGTGGGGGAGCGCCTGGGCGAGGCCTCGGTGGCCTTCGTGGTGGCCCAGACGTCGCCGATCAAGCTGCGCTTCCGCCTGCCCGAGCGCTATCTCGCCAGCCTGCGCCAGGGGCAGACGGTGCGCGCCACGGTCGATCCCTACCCCGGCGAGGTGTTCACCGGCCGGGTGACCCAGATCGGTGGCGTCGTCGACCCGACGACCCGCACGGTGCTGGTGGAGACGGATCTGCCGAACTCGGACGGGCGGCTGTCGCCCGGCCTGTTCGCGCGGGTGGAGATTGACGTCGAGCCGGCGCGGGCCGCCGGGACGAGGTGAGGAGGATTCGATGAAAAGGCTTGCGGAAATCTGTATCCAACGGCCCGTCTTCGCGACGGTGCTCATCCTCTCCCTGGTCGTGGTGGGGATGGTTTCCTACTTCACCCTGGGCGTGGACCGCTTCCCGAACGTCGACTTCCCCCTCGTCACGGTGACCACCACCCTGGTGGGAGCGAGCCCCGAGGAGCTGGAGACCGACGTCACCGACAAGATCGAGGAGGCGGTCAACACGATCAGCGGCATCGACGAGCTGCAATCGATCTCGTCCGAGGGCATCTCCATCGTCTCCATCCGGTTCGACCTGGAGAAGGACGGCGACGTGGCGGCGCAGGAGGTGCGCGACAAGGTGAGCACCGTGCTCACCGATCTGCCGCGCTCCGCCGATCCGCCGGTGGTGCAGAAGCTGGAGACCGACGCGCAGCCGGTCATCTCCATCGCGCTCTCCGGCCCGGCCCCGATCCGGGAGCTCACGGAGTTCGCCGACAAGACCCTCAAGCGCCAGATCGAATCGACCCTCGGCGTCGGCCAGGCGCGCGTGATCGGCGGCCGGTTGCGGCAGATCAACGTGATTCCGGACACCGACAAGCTCGCCTCCCTCGACCTCACGGTCGCCGACCTGGTGCAGGCGCTGCAGTCGCAGAACGTGCAGATCCCCGGCGGCCAGGTGGAGCAGGGGCTGCGCGACCTGACCTTGCGCACCTACGGGCGCGTCACCTCGCCGGAGGAATTCGGCGCCATCTCGATCGCGCCCCGCAACGGCTATCCGGTGCGCGTGCGCGACGTGGCCCGGGTCGAGGACGGCATGGCCGACGAGGCCTCGATGGCCCGCGTCGACGGCAAGCCCGCGGTGGTGCTGCAGGTGCGCAAGCAGTCCGGCACCAACACCATCGCGGTCATCGAGCGGGTCAAGGAGCGCATGGAGACTCTGCGCGACCAGCTCCCGCAAGGCTGGAGCATGACCACCGTGCGCGACCAGTCGGCCTACATCGAGGCGGCGGTCCACGCGGTGCAGGAGCACCTGGTGCTCGGCTCGCTGCTCGCCGCGGCGATCGTGTTCCTCTTCCTCAAGCGGTTCCGCCTGACGCTCATCGCGGCGGTGGCGATTCCGACCTCGCTGATCGCGACGTTCGCCGCGATGAACTACATGGGCTTCACCCTGAACGTCATCACCCTCCTGGCCCTCGCTCTGGTGGTGGGCATCGTGATCGACGACGCGGTGGTGGTGCTCGAAAACATCTTCCGCAACCTGGAGGAGCGGAAGCTGACGGCGATGCAGGCGGCCAAGGAGGGCACGGCCGAGATCGCTCTCGCCGTGCTGGCCACCACGCTGTCGCTGATCGCCGTGTTCCTGCCGGTCGCCTTCATGGGCGGCATCGTCGGCCGCTTCATGAACTCGTTCGGCGTCACCATGGCCTGCGCGGTGGCGGTATCGCTCCTGGTCAGCTTCACGCTGACGCCGATGCTGTCGTCGCGGTGGCTGCGGGACGCCGAGGGCGCGAAGAAGGAGGGCGAGGCCGACGGGGACGACACGCAGCCGCAGATGCACGCGCACGGCCATGCGGAGGAGCGCCGCGGAGTGTACGGCTACGTCGAGCGGTTCTACCTCGGGCTGCTCGGCTGGTCGCTGCGCCACCGCTGGGTCGTCGTCCTGATCATGGTCGCCGTGTTCGCCTCGGCCGTCCCGCTCGGGAAGCTGGTGGACAAGACGTTCCTTCCCACCGACGACGAGTCGCAGTTCGACGTGCAGGTGCGCGCCCCGGAGGGCACCAGCCTCCAGGCGACGGCGAAGATCGCCCAGTCGATCGCCAGCCGGCTGAACCAGTTGCCCGAGGTGGAGCGCACGCTGCTGACGATCGGCGACGACCAGCAGCAGACCAAGAACCTCGCCTCGATCTACGTCGCCCTGAAGCCGGTCAAGGAGCGCGAGCTCGACCAGTTCCAGGTGATGCAGAAGGTGCGCGACGAGATCCTGCCGCAGTACGCGGCCCTGGGGCTGCGCAACCAGGTGGCGCCGGTCAACTCGTTCGGCGGCGGCATCAACGCCGAGATCATGTTCTGGATCGGCGGCCCGGACCTCGATCAGCTCACCAAGTACTCGGAGGAGCTGATGGCGGTCTTCAAGGCGCAGCCCGGCGTGGTCGACCCCGACACCAACCTGATCGTCGGCAAGCCCGAGCTGGGCGTGCGGGTCGACCGCGACAAGGCGGCGGACCTGGGGGTCAACATCCAGGACATCGCCTCGACGCTCAACGTCCTCGTCGGCGGCCAGGAGGTGACGAGCTACATGGAGGGCGGCGAGCAGTACGAGGTCCACGTGCGCGCCGAGCCCGGCGACCGCCGCGACCGGCAGGGGATCGAGCAGGCCGAGGTGCCGGCGATGACCGGCCGGCGGGTGGCCCTGCGCGACCTGGTCACGCTCCAGGAAGGCGAGGGTCCGTCGCTGGTCAACCGCATCGCGCGGCGGCGGCAGGTGCTGCTCTACGCGAACATGCAGCCCGGCCACTCCTCGCAGACCGTCATCGACGCGCTCACCAAGAGGGCGGCGGAGCTGAACATGCCGGCGTCCTACTCGTACGGTCTCACCGGCCGCTCGCGCGAGCAGGGCAAGGCGGCGCAGAGCTTCATGGTCGCCTTCCTGCTGTCGATCATCTTCATGTACCTGATCCTCGCGGCGCAGTTCGAGAGCTGGCTGCATCCGATCACCATCCTGCTGGCCCTGCCGATGACGGTGCCGTTCGCGCTGCTGTCGCTGCTGGTCCTCAACCAGTCCCTCAACATCTACTCGTCGCTCGGCATCCTGGTGCTGTTCGGCATCGTGAAAAAGAACAGCATTCTGCAGATCGCCCACACGATCGATCTGCGCGGCCGCGGCCTGCCGCGGGCGGAGGCGCTCCGGCAGGCGAACCGCGACCGGCTGCGCCCCATCCTGATGACCACGATGGCCTTCGTGGCCGGCATGATCCCGCTGGTGGCCTCCTCGGGCACCGGCGCGGCGACGAACCGCGCCATCGCTTCGGTGATCATCGGCGGGCAGACCATGGCGCTGCTGCTGACCCTCATCGGCACGCCGGTGGCGTACAGCCTGTTCGACGACGTGGTGGAGAAGCGGCCGTTCGCGAGGGCGGCCGGGGCGGTCCGGCGCGCTTTTCTCAAGATCACCGGTCGCGGCAAGCAGGAGCCGGTGACGGCGGCGTAAAGAGGAGACCCCGCCCTCCCCCTACGGCACCAGCTTCAAACTATGCTCCGCCGGCCCCGGCAGGAACGGGGTCGGCGTTCCCTCCTCCCACGCCTTGTGTCCCGCCAGGTAATAGGGCGACATCGGATGCCCGCTCTGCCCCACCGGCATGTGGAAGAACCCCTCCGCCTCATGGCCCGGTGAGACGACGAGCCGCTCGGAGGCTCCGAAGCCGGTGCCCTGGACGCGCGGCATGTCCTGGTCTCCCGGCAGTGACCGCGGCGGCGCGTCGATCCAGCGGCCGATGAAGGGGATGGCCCCGCTCAACGGATGCCGGATGCGCGTCGTGTTGCGCTCCCCCCAGGTGCGCTTCTCCAGGCCGCCCTCGAGGCCGGCCTTTTTGTAGTAGTCCAACATGGCGTCAACCGCGGCGAGGAGCTCTTCCTCCCAGGTGCGGAACTTCGGATCGAGCAGGTGGGCGGGGCGCGCGGTGATCAGCGCCCAGACGGTCCCTTCGGACTGCTGCTGGACCGGATGAAAGCGCTCGTCCGCCTTCTCCAAACGCGCCGTAATCGGCGTGAGCACCTGCTCCAGGACGTAGCCGCGCCAGAAGCGCACCTGCCGGTAGGCGACGGAATCGGTCGAGGCGTGGCCGGTCCAGGTCGTCTCGACAAGGCGGCGCAGCTCGCCGCGGCGGGGGTCGGCGGCCACGGCCTCGGGGGTCAGGACCTGCAGCAGGAGCTTGCGCCAGTGCTCCAGGAAGAGGGCCTCGTCGTCGAGCTGGACGGCCAGCAGGTCGCGCGGCGTGGCCTTCTCCAGGGCGAGGAGGCGGTCGCGGATCTGCCGGGCGCGCGCGCCGAAGGCGTATCCGCCGTCCCCCAGCTTCGCCAGCAGGTCGCCGTCCACCGCGCGGGCGTTGGCCGTCCAGACGCGGCCGGAGGGGGGATCGATCACCCGCGGCGCCTCTTCGGGGGAGAGCCAGCCGTCCCAGCGGTGGGTGCCGTCCGCCCAGGAGGTGGGAACCCGCCCGTCGAAGCCAACGCGGCGCGGGATGCGGCCGAAGATCGTCCATCCGATCCGCCCGGATTCGTCCGCCACCACGAAGTTCTGCGCCGGCGCGCCGCTGCGGTTGGCCACCGTCATCGCCTCCTCCAGCGTGCGCGCGGTCTCCAGATCGGCCATCGCCATGTTGACCGCCTCGGGCCGGTGGGCGGTCCAGGCGAGCGCACGGAGCCGGCCTTTGTGGTCCTTGTCGAGAACCGGACCCCAGATCGTCTCGCGGACCTCCAGGTGCACCGGCTCCCCTCCCTTGACCGCGATGACCTCGTCCACCGTCTCGAAGCGGCGCGGCCCTGCGGGCGTGCGATAGACCTCCGGGTCCTTGGGATCGACATCGAGGAGGATCAGGTCGGACCAGTCGCCATAGGAGTTGGTGAACCCCCAGGCCACGCGCCCGTTGCTGCCGACGACGATCGCCGGAGTCCCGGGGAGGCTCACGCCGGTCATCCGGAGCTCGCCGCCGGCGCCGTCCGGCCGCACGATGGAGGCGCGGTACCAGGTGTTCGGGATGCGGATGCCCAGGTGCATGTCGTCGGCGAGAAGGGCGCGGCCGTCCGCCGTGTGCGCCCCGGAGACCGCCCAGTTGTTGCTCCCCAGAACGACGCGCTCCCGCGGAGCTTCCAACGCCGCCGCCTTCGGCAGCTCCACCCGCGGCTCCTTGCGCAGGTCGAAAACCTCGGGGCCGGGGATCGGCGGAGTCGCGACGGCCGCACCGACGATCGGCGCATCCCACTCCGTGCCGGCCGGCATCAGAAAGTCAGCCATGGGCTGCGCCATCAGGTCGTGGACGAGGCCGACGGTGGATTCGTGCGCTCCGTCGCCTCCCTGGAGGTCGAGGAACATGGCATGGACCACCAACACCGTGTCCTCGGGCACCCATGGAGCGGGCTTGGTGCGCAAGACCAGGTACTCCCAGGGCTGTTCGTCGAGAGCGGCGAGCCCGGCGTTCACCCCCGCGACATAGGCGGTGAACACTTCCCGCTCCTCCGGGGTGGCGCGCGCCAGCACCTGGCCGGCGACGTGGCGGAAGCGGTGGATCCGGGTCGACTTGTCCACGTCCACGGCGACGGCCCCGAACAGAGCGGAGAGCTCGCCGGCCGCGGAGCGCCGCATCAGATCCATCTGGAAGAAGCGGTCCTGCGCATGCAGGAAACCGAGCGCGCGGGCGGCGTCGGCCTGGCTCGCGGCGCGGATCGTCGGCACGCCGAGAGCATCCCGTTCGACCGTGACCGGTGCCGAGAGGCCCCCCATCTTCAGCTCGCCATCGAGCAGCGGCAGGCTCGCGCGGACCGCTGCGCGAATCCACAGGGCACCCACCGCGAGCACCAGGACGAGAACGGTGACGAGCAGCAGCAGCCCGCGGAGAATCCTCCGTCCCCGGCGACGGGCCGGGACCTGGCGGGGCGTTGGGGAAGCGGAAACGGTGAGGGCCTCGGCCATGATTCGGTCTCCTTGAGCTACGTCATTGTAGGGATAGACTCGCCCGGTGCGAGAGCCTACCTTTCCCGATCTTCGATCCTTTCTCGATCGTCTCCGCCGCGACGGCGACCTCGCCGTGGTGGAGGCGCCGGTCGATGCGCGGCTGGAAGCGGCGGAGATCCACCGCCGGGTGATCGCCGCGGGCGGACCGGCGCTCCTCTTCACCCAGGTGAAGGGGGCGGACTTCCCGCTGGCGACCAATCTCTTCGGCACGCTCCGGCGCGCCGAGCTGGCGTTCGGCGCCCGGCCGCTCCGCCTCATCCAGCGGCTCGTCCGTCTGGCCGAGACGCTCTTGCCGCCGAGCCCCTCCAAGCTCTGGGGTGCCCGCGACCTGGCGCGCGAGGCGCTGCGCATCGGTGCCAGCCGGCTCTCGTACGGTCCGGTGGCCGACATTGTTTCCGAGGACGTGCGCCTCGACCGGCTCCCGGTGCTCACCACCTGGCCGGAGGACGGCGGTCCGTTCATCACCCTCCCCCTGGTCTACACCGAGCATCCGGACGGCAAGGGGCACAACCTCGGGATGTACCGCCTGCACGTCTACGACCGCCAGACCACCGGCATGCACTGGCAGATCGGCAAGGGGGGCGGCTTCCACTATCAGGTCGCGCAAGCGCGGGGCCGGAGCCTGCCGGTGACCGTCTTCCTGGGAGGACCGCCGGCGCTGATCCTGGCCGCCATCGCTCCTCTTCCGGAGAACGTTCCCGAGCTCATGCTCGCCTCACTGATCGCCGGCCAGAAGCTGCGGCTGGTCGAGGGGGTGGGGCCTCACCCGCTGGTGGCGAACGCGGAATTCGCCCTGATCGGCGAGGTGCCGCCGGGCGAGCGCCGGCCCGAGGGACCGTTCGGCGACCACTACGGCTACTACTCGCTGCGCCACGACTATCCGGTCTTCCACGTGCGGCGGATGGCGCGCCGCAACGGCGCGATCTATCCGGCCACGGTGGTCGGCAAGCCCCGCCAGGAGGACTTCTTCATCGGCGACCTCCTCCAGGAGCTGCTCTCGCCGCTGTTCCCGCTGGTGATGCCGGGGGTGGAGAAGCTGTGGTCCTACGGCGAGACCGGCTACCACTCGTTGGCCGCGGCAGTGGTGAAAGAGCGCTACAAGCGCGAGGCCATGGCGAGCGCCTTCCGCATCCTCGGCGAGGGGCAGCTCTCGCTCACCAAGTTCCTCCTGGTCACCGACCGCCCGGTCGATCTCCTGGACTTCCCGCAGACGCTCCAGCACGTTCTGGAGCGCACGCATCCGGAAACGGACCTCTACGTCTTCTCGAACCTCTCGATGGATACGCTCGACTACACCGGTCCGGGGGTGAACGAGGGGTCGAAGGGGGTCTGGCTCGGCCTGGGAGATCCCGTGCGCGAGCTGCCGCGGGAGTTTTCCGCCGCGGAGCTGCCGCACGGGGCAACGGAGGTGCGGGTTTTCTGTCCGGGGTGTCTCGTGATCGGCGGTCCGGCCTTCGCGGACGATCCCGGGGCCGCGGCGCGGTTCGCGGCGCATCCGGCGTTCGCCGGCTGGCCGCTCCTGGTGCTGAGCGACGAGCCGCGGCGGGCCGTGGCGAGCCCGATGAACTTCCTCTGGACCACCTTCACCCGCTTCGAGCCCGCCGCGGACATCCACGCCGCCGCCACCCGCGTGGTGCGGCACCACATCTCCTACGATCCGCCGGTCCTGATCGACGCCCGCCTGAAACCCGGCTTCCCCAAGGAGCTCTCATGCGACGAGGAGACGGCGGCGACCGTCTCCCGGCGCTGGCGGGAGTACTTCCCGGGAGGGAAGGTGGAGATGGGGGATGCGGAGGCGGGGCATTTGGCCTCTACGCCTTGATCCGCCGCTCCCGCTGCAGCGAAGTCGCGATCTCGGTCGCGAGCTGGAGCGTCAGCCGCTCTTCCTGGCAGGCCTCCTTGAACAGCATGAGCGCCGCCAGCGCCTCGCGGTGCACGTCGCGCGATTCGAAGATCGGACCGATCTCCCCGGCGAGCCGCTTCAGCTCGTCCGTGCGGCGCTCCTGGGCGTAGAGGATCGCCAGGTCCAACGAGACCAGGGCGGCGTCGTAGCCCATGCCGTGCCGGAGGAACTCCTGGCGGATGGCGAGAAACGTCTCCTCCGCCTCGTCGCGCCGGCCGAGGCCTGCGGCGATGCGCCCCTCGGCCCAGCGCAGGCGGATGAACTCGATCGGCCGGGCGATGCTGCGGAAGAGCTCCTGGACACCCGGCAGGAGCTCCTGCGCCTCCTCGAAACGGCCCGCGGTAGTCAACGTGCAGACCAGGTTGTGCCGGACGTAGACCGACAGGCGCTCCGAGCGGGCGGGATCGATCTTGCCGACCGCTTCCCGCAGAAGCTCCACCGCCTGCTCCAGCTCTCCCGTCTCCTCCAGGATCTTCGCCTTCTTGAGGAGAATCGCCCCCAGCACGTGCTCGTCGCCCGCCTCCGCGGAAAGAGAAGACGCCTCCTCCAGCAGCTGGAAGGCTTCGTCCAGGCACTTCTGATCCCGGCGGAGCGACGCCTTGAGGTCCAGGACCTCGGCCCGCACCTGCTGATTGCCCGTCGTGCTCTCCGCCAGGAACGCCTCGGCCCGGCGGAACGCCGTCTCGGCGCTGCGCAGCTCCCCGAGGACGCGGCGGGCATTGCCCAGGCAGGCCTCGGCCCGGGCCTGGAGGTCGAGAACCCAGCTCGGATCGTAGGCGGCGCCGAGGCTCTGGGCCACCACGACGCCCAGCTCCGCCAGGTTCACCGCCTGCGCCGGCTCCTCGAATGCCGCCTCCACGCTCTTGCGGAGGAGGACCTGGCAGATCGCCCACGTCTGGTAGCGCGGATCGCCGACCACCCGGCCGAGCTGCGCATCGAAGGAGAGGTCCGCCAGCTCCGCCACCAGCTCGGGCGCCTCCTGCCCCTCGAACACCGCCACCCGCTCATCCCAGTGCCCGAGATCCTGCTTCAACCGCTGGATCTCGTCGTACTGGTGCCGGCACACCGAACAGCCCGCCAGGAGATGGGGGACGACCTCAGCGTGCAGGACCTCGAGCTCCAGGTCGCCGGCCAGCCACTTCGCCATCACCTCGAGCGATAGATGGGCGTCTTTCAAGTCTCTCTCCTCCAAAAGAAAAAGGATGTCGGCTGTTCTTCTCTCCAGTTGCCACAGGCGGGTCCCGCATGGACACGGAAAGACGGGGCCGGACAAGCGTCTCTCCAGACCCCGAGCTCCGCGCCACTAGCCGTTGGGATCGATCGAAGCGCCGCAGTCGCCGCCGACGCAGACCACGGCCCCGTTCGCGCCCTCGCCGTTCGGATCGATCGAGGCACCGCCGGTCAGGACGCCCGTCAACCCGTCCCAAAACCGGCCCAGAAGCGCCACCGGATCGGCCAGCCCCTCCCAGAATGAATGCTCCGCCGTGTCGAAGCCAGCCGCTCCGACCATCCCTGGCAACAGCAACACGAGCCCCAGCACGAGCAGGAACCGCTTCGCGTGCTTCGCAACCATGTGAGATCCCTTTCCGGGAGGCTCTGTCCGGCCGCCCTCTGCAACCGGCGCCCTCCCTACACAGAAAAGAGGTCGCTCACAGAGAAGAAAGCGTGACAGGTTTTCGAAGAAAAGTCTTGCGGAAGTCTAAGAAGTGTCGCTACCTAGGATATAAGCTCAGCGCCCATAGCTCAGCGGCAATATCGAGCCAGTCCGCGGCGGTCCAGGACCCGAATCCGGTGATCGGGATCGACCGAGATGAAGTTGCGCTGCTTGAACTCGACGATCACCTGGTTGACCCGCTCGCGGGACGCGCCCACGATCTCGCCGAGGTCGCTCTGGGTCAGGCGCAGCGGGATGGCCACCTGGCCGGCTGCGGCCTTCTCCCCGCGGAGCGGGCTGCCGTAGCGGTCGGCCAGGGCGAGGATCTGGCGGGCGACGCGGCCGGGGACGTCGAGCGTGCAGAGGGCCTGGATCTGCTCGTTGGCGAAGCGCAGGCGGTTGGCCAGCAGGCGGATCAGGTTGTTGGCGAGCGGGCTCATCTCGCGCAGGCAGGTCTGGAAGGTATTGCGGTCCATCCAGAGGAGGCGGGAGCGCTCGGTGGTCATCACGTTGGCGGAGCGGCCGGCGCTGTCCATCAAGCTCATCTCCCCGACCGTATCGCCCGGGCCGAGGAACGCCAGAATGACCTCGCGGCCGTCCTCCTGGCTGACGTAGATCTTCACCGTTCCTTCGAGGATGACGTAGACCACCTCGCCCGGCTGCTCGGCGGTGATGAAGTGAGTGCCCGTCGGAATGACCGAGGAGCGGAGCAGACCGTTGAGCTCGGCGAGCTGTTCGGGGGAGAGCCCCTGGAACAGCTCCAGGCTTCCCAGCAGCTTCGGATCGTCGACGGCGGCCATGCGAGCCCGCTCAGCGCCCCAGCAGGGAGGCGAGCACCTCGACGCCTCGCTCCACCACATCCGGTGGTGCGGCCGTGAAACAGATGCGGACATGGGTCGGATAGGGGCCGAAGCTCGGCCCCGGTGCGACGAACAACCCACGGTCCACACAATCCTCGAGGAATCCCGAAAGGCCGCGCGCATCGAGCCGCTCCGCCACGTCGAGGAAGAGGAACGTGCTCCCCTGGGGCGCCTCCACGCCCAGCCGCGCCGCGGCGCGCTCCCCGATCGAACGGTACTCCTGCCGCGCCTGCTCGATCCAGGGCGCTCCCGGGCCTTGCATCACCCGGAGGGCGGCGATCTGCGAAGCCGTGGGCGTGCTGTAGAAGCTGTGCATGCCGATCTTGCGCAGCTCCTTCATGGCGCCGGCCGGGCCGACGATGTGCCCGCAGCGGTTTCCCGCCATGCCGTACGCCTTGGAAAAGGAATGAGCCGCGAAGGTGCGCTCCGGCGCCAGCGGCCGGCAGTAGGTGTGCGGCTCCCCGGAGTAGACGTAATCCTCATAGACCTCGTCGGAGATGATCCAGAGATCCTCGCGCCGGGCCCACTCGACGAGCGCCTCGATCCACGAGCGCGGGATCGTCCGCCCCGTGGGGTTGCTCGGCGTATTGAGATAGAGCGCGATCGTGCGGTCCGTGAGCTTCTCCAGGACCACCTCGACCGCGCTCTCCGGCGAGTCGGCCGCGCCGAAGAAGGGGACATCTACGGCGACGCCGTGGAACGACTGGACGATCCCGGTGATCAGCGGCCAGTGCGGAGCGAGCAGCAGGACCTCGTCCCCGGGCGCCACGATCGCGCCCGCCACCGCTCCCAACCCACCGGTGGCGCCGGTCGCGACCAGCACGTTCTCCCGCTCGGTCGGCACGCCGCTGCGCTCGCGCGTCTGCTCGACGATCGCGTCGATCAACGCGGGCATCCCCTGCGGCGCGGCGTAGCGATGCATGCCGGGGTACTCGGCGACCCGCAGGTCCTCCATGCGGCACCCCTCCGCGGGCTCCATCCAGGTGTCGCCCACGTGCAGGGGGTAAACCTCCCCCTGGTGGCTGGCGAGCCGGTGCGCGAGAGCCGAGTAGACCGCACCGGCGATGTCGTCGACGGAAGGGGAGAAACGGGGATGGCGCGGCATCATGGTGATCCTACCATTCCGGACGGCCCACCCTACACGGACACACGGACGGACACGGACCCGCGCGGACGAACACGGACTTGAAGACAAGTCGCTCCTGTCCGTGCTCGTCGGTGTTCGTCCGTGTCCGTCCGTGTGCTCTGGCATTCCGTCCGGAAATGCAGTAAAATTTCTGGTTACACAGACATTTCGAGAGATCTACAATTGTCGAGAGAACGCTTTGCGCGGATCGCGGTGATCTCGGTTCTCGTCCTCGGGATCGTGGGACTGCTGTATTTCCGCGCGTTCGAGGCGTTCCGCAGCGGGGACCGGCGGATCGGAATCCGGACCGAGCAGGGGACCGAAGGGATCGTGGCCCAGGAGGTGGGCGCCGGCACACCCGCCGCGCGCGGCGGGATGCGAGCGGGTGATGAGATCCTGGAGGTCGGAGGCCGGCGCATCCGCACGCTGGCTGAGTATCAGTGGGAAGCCTCCGGTTTCCGGCGCGGCCGGCCGGCGAAGCTTTTGGTCCGGCGCCAGGGGGGCCTGCTGACGCTCTCCCTCCTGCCGGGGATGAGCCCCTCCTGGAACACCTGGACGACGTTCGGCATCGATGCGCTGACCGCCGTCTGCTATCTCGGGATCGCCCTGCTGGCCCTGTTCCAGGGGGCGCGGGACCTGCGCGCCCGTCTCCTCGTCGGCTTCTCCCTGGCCGTGGCGGTGGAGCTCGCCCTGCCGCCGGCAGGAAGCGTCGGCACCCTCTGGATCCGTCCGGTCTACCTGGCCGCCTACTACGCGCTGACCGGCCTGCAGATGGGTCTCGAGCTGCATCTGGCCTCGCTCATTCCGGAGCGTCCGGCCTGGCTGCGGGCCCGGCCCTGGGTCATTCCTCTCTATTACGTGGTGGGGCTCGGTCTCGGCACCGTGACCTGCGCGTCCTACGTCTTCGAAGAGGTGCTCGGCCGCCGGATCTTCCCCTGGAGCGCCGACGCGATCGGCAGCTTCATGCAGGACTTCGGGCTGGTCGGATGGGCGGTGGCGGTGTCCCTCCTGCTCGCCACGCAGGCGCTCCGGTCTTCGGAAGGGGCTGAGGCGACAGGACGGCATCAGGCCGGCCTGGTGCTGGCCGGCACCCTCCCCTGGTTTCTCTTCCTGCTCGCCTCCTCGACAGTGGCGCGCCTCGGCTGGACGCCTCCGGTCTGGGCCGGCGCGCTGGAGTCCCTGATCCTCCTCTGCTATCCGCTCGCCCTGTTCGCGGCGATCTACCGCTACCAGCTCTTCGACATCGAGCTGGTGGTGCGGCGGAGCCTGATCTACGGCGCGTTGACCGGCACCCTGCTCCTGGTCTTCTACGCCGTCCTCGGCGCCGGAGGGTTCCTCTTCTCCCGGCTGGTGGACGGCGGACAGCGCTCGATCTGGGTGGTCTCCGCCTCGACCCTGCTTCTCGGCCTCCTCGTCTCGCCGCTGCGCCGGGCTCTGCAGCGGCTCATCGACCAGCGCTTCTTCCCCGAGCGCCAGGCCCTGCGCCGGCGGCTGGTGGCGCTGGCCGGCGAGCTGCCGGCTCTCGGCCGCCTGCCGCTCATGGGCGAGCATCTGGTCACCCGGCTGACCGGGATCTTCGGCGCGCGCTCGGCCACCCTGCTCATCGCCGATCCGGAGACCGGGCTCCTCTCCATCCTCGCCGCGACCGGGCAGGGGGTGGACGACTCCCTGTTCCTGCCGCTCGACGATCCCGCGGTCGATCTCCTGCGGAAGACGCCGCGGTCCATCCCCGCGGAGCAGCTCGCGGCGCGCAGCCCGGCCTTCGTGCAGCACATCCCGGGGTTCGATCCGGCCGGTCTGGCCGTCCCGCTGCTCAGCCAGGAGCGGCTGATCGGCATCCTTCTCGTCGGCCGCAAGGAAGGGAAGCGCGCCTATCCCGGCGAGGAGGTCGACCTCCTCAACCTGCTGGCCCATCACGTCGCCACGGTCTTCGAGAACGCCCGCCTGTTAGCCTCGGTCACCTACGAGGGTTTGACCGGCCTGCTCCGCCGCGAGGCGATCCTGGAGCAGCTCGAGAGAGAGCTGGAGCGGGCGCTCCGCTATCACCGGCCGCTGGCCATCGCGATGGCCGACCTCGACTATTTCAAAGAGGTCAACGACCGGTTCGGCCACCTGGCCGGGGACTCCCTCCTGCGGCGGATCGCCCAGGTGGTGGCCGGCACGCTGCGCAACAGCGACTGGATCGGGCGCTACGGCGGCGAGGAGTTCCTCCTGGTCCTGCCGGAGACCAACATCGGCGAGGCGGGCCACGTGGCCGAGAAGATCCGCGCCCTGGTGCAGCGCACGCGGGTCCCCATGGAGGACGGCTCCACCATGCGCGTCACCCTCTCGATCGGTCTCGCTTCGCTGGATGAGCTGAGCGGCCGGGCGGAGAAAGTCACCGCCCGCGACCTGATCGCCGCCGCCGACCGCTCGCTCTACGAGGCGAAGCACGGGGGCAGGAACCGGGTGCACCCGCTGGTGGCGGTGGCGTAGGACCCTCACCCCCGGGCCCTCTCCCGCGAGCGGGCGAGGGGTGTAGGTTACCTTCCTTCGCGCGCAACAACTTCTGGGAACAGCGGACCCCCTAACCCACACCCCTCTCCCACTTGTGGGAGAGGGGCCGGGGGTGAGGGCTCTTTTGGCATACCATCCCCGGCATGCCCCACCGCGTCGCCCTCCTCGTCTCCGGCGCCTCCGGAATGCTCCTTCCCCGCCATGTGCTCGGGCGGCTCGCCGCCCACCCGGAGATCGAGACCGTCCACCTCGCGGTCTCCGCTGGAGCGAGCCAGGTGCTCCGCCACGAGCTCGGGCCGGAGCAGACTGGCGCCGCGGATCTGGCGGACGCCGCCGGGCTCTCCCCGGAAGCGCGCGGGAAGGTCCAGGTGCACCGCGACAACGAGCTCGACGCGCCGATCGCTTCGGGCTCCTACCGGCTGACCGGAACCCTGGTGCTGCCGTGCAGCGCCGGCACCCTCGGAGCGCTCGCCACCGGCTCGGCGCGGACCCTGGTCCACCGCGCCGGCGCCGTGGCCCTCAAAGAGCGCTGGCCGCTGGTGCTCGGCTTCCGCGAGACCCCTTACAGCCTGGTCCACATCGAGAACATGCGCCGCCTGATCTACGCCGGCGCGATCCTCCTCCCCCCCGTCCCCGCCTTCTACATCGGCGGCGAGGACCTCGGCCGCTTCCTCGACCACTACACCCTGCGTATCCTCGACGCCTTCGGCATCCGCGAGCCGGGGGAGCCGGGACTGCGGTGGGGATAGAAAACATCTAGCCGACAGAGTTCGTAGAAATGGAAGTCCTGTGTCCGTCACTCTGTGACAGGGAGGATCAGTCCATGAAGAAACTCTTGCTCGGCGTCTTTTGGTTGGCCCTCGCCTTGGGCGGAGCCGCCATCGGGCAGGCCCAGACCGGCGTCCTGAGCACCGACGGGATGGGGTCGTACAAGGATCCCGTCCAGCGCGCGGCGGATCACTACAACCGCGGTGTCCGCGCGAAGCGCAAAGCCGAAAACGAGACCGATGCCGCGAAGCGGGCCAAGCTCTATGAAAAGGCCAAGGAGGAGCTCTCCAAGGCGGTCGGCTACGATTCGAACTTCGACGCCACGCTCGCTCTCGGCCAGGTCTATCTCGCGCTCGGCCGGAAGCTTGAGGCCGAATCGGCCTGCTCGCGGGCCCTCGCTCTCAAGCCGAACAACGAGAGCGCGAAGGTCTGTATGAACGAGGCCCAGATCCGCGAGCAAGTGGCCGGCTCAGACTCCTGAGAGCCAGGCTCTCAAAACTGGCGGCACGACGCGCCACGGAGCACGCCTGATATCCTCTCCCCCCGACGAGGAGAGCCTGCCCATGCCCGCCACCACTGCCGCCCGCCATTCGCCGTTCCACACCCTCCGGGTCGTGCTCGAGATGATCAAGTTCGAGCACACCCTGTTCGCCCTGCCGTTCGCCTTCCTGGGAATGCTCCTGGCCGCCGAGGGTTGGCCGTCGTGGCGGACGGTACTGTGGATCGTGGTGGCTATGATCGGGGCGCGCAGCGCGGCGATGGGGTTCAACCGCCTGGTGGACCGCCGGATCGACAAGGCCAATCCGCGGACTTCGACCCGCGCCCTGCCCGCCGGCCTGGTGAGCCCGACGGCCGTGGTCCTGTTCGTCATCGGCAGCTCGGCCCTCCTCGTGATCGCCGCCTGGCAGCTCAACCCATTGGCGCTGGCGCTCTCCTCCGTGGCTCTTCCCATCCTCTTCCTCTATTCCTATACGAAGAGGTTCACCTGGGCTTCGCACCTCGTCCTGGGTCTCTCCCTAGCCGGCGCTCCCCTGGGCGCCTGGATCGCGGTGCGTGGCGACGTGGCGCCGACGCCGTTCGTGCTGGCCGCCGTCGTCCTCCTCTGGGTGGCCGGCTTCGACGTGCTCTACTCCCTCCAGGACGTGGACTTCGACCGGCAGAGCGGCCTCTTCTCCATCCCGGCCCGCTTCGGCGTCGTCCCGGCCCTCTGGATCTCCGCCGCCCTCCACGCGCTGATGCTCGGCCTGCTCGCCCTGCTGCCGCGCATCTACCCGCCTGGTTTGGGGAGCGGCTTCTGGGTCGGCTGGGCCGGCTGCCTCGCCCTGATCGCCTACCAGCACTGGATCGTCCGGCCGAACGACCTGTCCCGGCTGAACGCCGCCTTCTTTACCACCAACGGCGCGCTGTCCCTCTGGCTCTTCGCCACCACGGCTCTTGATATACTCCTCGGGTGATCGCAGAAACACCCACACCGATCCGCCCCGAAACCTTCCCCGCGCCTCTGCGCGATATCGCGGCCAAGGTGCGCGACGGCGTCCGTCTCGACGCCGCCGACGCCCTGACCTGCCTGACGACCCCGCACATCCTTCATCTCGGACAGCTCGCCGACACGGTGCGGCGGCGGCTGCACGGGAATGTCACGTACTTCAACGTCAACCGGCACATCAACCCCACGAACGTCTGCGTCTACACCTATAACTGCAAGTTCTGCAGCTTCGCGGCCCTGCCCGGCGAGGACCACGCCTGGGAAATGAGCCACGAGGACGTGTACAAGCACGCGGCCGAGCAGGGGGGGAACGCGGTGACCGAGTTCCACATCGTCGGCGGGCTCCATCCGGACCTCTCCCTCGATTGGTACCTGGAGATGATGCGCGGGCTGCGCGAGCGCTTCCCCAACGCCCACCTCAAGGCCTTCACGGCCATCGAGATCGGCTGGTTCGCCAAGCGCGAGAAGATCTCGATCGAAGAGGTGCTGCGGCGCCTGCGCGACGCCGGCCTCGGGTCGCTCCCCGGCGGAGGCGCCGAGATCTTCCATTCGGACGTGCGGGAGATCATCTGCGACGGCAAGCTCGACGCGGACGAGTGGATCGAGGTCCACCGCATCGCCCACAAGATGGGCATCCGCAGCAATTGCACCATGCTCTACGGCCACGTCGAGAAGCCGGAGCACAAGGTCGACCACCTGATGCGCCTGCGTGACCTGCAGGACGACACCGGCGGCTTCAACGCCTTCATCCCGCTGGCCTACCACCCCGAGAACAACTACATGGGCCTCAAGTACCACACCACGGGGATGGACGACCTGCGGCACATCGCCGCCTCCCGCCTGGTGCTGGACAACATCCCGCACATCAAGGCCTACTGGGTGATGGTCACGCCGCGCCTCGCGCAGGTGGCTCTCCGCTTCGGCGCCGACGACCTGGACGGCACCGTGGTCGAGGAGAAGATCTACCACATGGCCGGCGCCGGCACGTCGCAGCAGCTCTCGCGGTCGGAGCTCGAACGCATCGTACGGGAAGCGGGCTTCGTTCCGGTCGAGCGCGACACGCTGTACAACCCGCTGACTCCGACGCCCACCGAGGCGTCTCTCGCCTCCTAGCTCCTAGTGAAGCCCGAGCCGCTCGGTTTCCATTACGTGGCCGTGGACGGTCCGATCGGGGTCGGCAAGACGACCCTGGTCGAGCTGCTCGCCCGGCGTTATGAAGGAGTGAAGATTCTGGAGGACGTGGACAATCCCTTCCTCCCGGACTTCTACCAGGACCGCCCTGGGGCCGCCTTCCAGACCGAGCTCTACTTCCTCCTGTCGCGCTACAAGCAGCAGCAGGAGATCGCCCAGCGCGAGCTGTTCGACCGGCTCCTCGTCGCCGACTACACCTTCCAGAAGAACCGGATCTTCGCCTACCTGAACCTGTCGGACGACGAGCTGATGCTCTTCGACAAGCTCTTCGCCCTGCTGGAGCCCCAGGTGCCGATCCCCGACCTGGTCATTCATCTGGTGGCGGACGTCGGCACCTGCATGGAGCGCATCCGGCGGCGCGCGCGCAGCTTCGAGAAGACCATCGCCGAGGGCTACCTCTCCGAGCTGATCGACGCCTACAACCACTACTACCACTACTACGACCGCTCGCCGCTCCTCGTGGTCGACACCCGTCACCTGAACTTCCCGCAGCGCCCCGAGGACTTCGACGAGCTGCTGCACCGGCTCTCCAAGCCGATCAAGGGGACCGAGTACTTCCAGCCGTTGGGGTCGGGGCGGTAGGTGTAGAATCCAGAGCACTGGGGACCGCCCAAGGGGCAGCAGCTCACCCGCGTGCCGAACGCCTCGGTGGGTTGGCCTCGCGACCCACGGCGGGGCGGATCAGCTTGGCCCACTATCGGTGTCACGCCAGCTTGAGGCCGGACCGTCGAGCCGGTGGATCTCGCCACCCTGGAACAGAACGGCCCTCCACACTCCGTCGGGTATTTTAAGCTTGACCCTCACGCATCCTTCGTCGTAGGCGCGGTCGTAGGTGTAGCCGGCGCCAGCCGCGTCATAGAAACCCCTGGCGAACTCGATCGCAGCGGTGTCACCGAGCGGACCCTCCATAGCAATGGTCGTCTCCACACCGCGGGCAGCAAGTCGACCCTGCTCCAGCGCATAGCAAGCGCTGAAGACGACACATTTCAAGCCCCCCCGGGGTGGAGAGTGCTGGGCGAAGAGCTCGGCGAGAGCCTCGGGGGAGACCCGATCGCTCTCTCCCGCCGGAGTTTCGAGGAGGAGACCCTCGTCCGTCCCGTGGCCCGAGATGTGCACGATCTCTGGGTTCTCCCGCAAGAGCGCGCGATGCAGGTCATCGATGGTTGCAGCGTGGAGCTTGACCAGATCAATTGATCTGCTGTGTCGAGACAACCGGATCGTCTCGGTGATCACTCGGTCCTCTTCTCCCAACCGCAGGCCAACCGTCGACCGTGGATTGGCAAAAACGAGCAAGAGCTTTCTGGGACTCGCCGTCTCCAGAAACTTTTCCAACACGTTCACAATCTCTTCAGCCCTCTGCTGCCGGTCCTTCGCGCTCGGCAGGCGTTCCTCCGCTTCCCGTATCAACTCCCCTCGGGATCGCGCCACGGTCTCTTTCAATCTCTGCTTGGTCACCTCGTAAGCATCCTCGACCATTCTCTTGCCCAGAAAAACAAAAACCGCGGCCACTGCATGAACGACGAGGTCCGAATCGAGACCAAAAGCCACAGAATCGTCCAGCGGTCGCCGTCCACTCGTACCGAGCTCAGAGAGGACCTGGAGGTCGAATCCGTAGAGCCTCGCGATGAGAAAATCTTCCGGGTACCGGCTCTCTAGGAACTTTCGAAAGTCCGATCCCAGATCAGCTTGACTTCCGGCCATCCAATCTCCTTATCCTCGAGCCGGGAATCCAGCCAGCTTGCCCGACACCGACGATGATGAGGAGGGTGAGGGCAGCTACAAGAATCGGCCACATCTCCGCCCTGAAAAGGCTACCCAGATATTCCGCACTCACCAAACTCCGCGACTGAACCTCCACAACGAACTCTTTGGCCTGCTCTTCCGTCGGAGTGCCCCCCATCTCACGAACAAAATCGCGGAGCGCAAAGGCCAGAGGCGCCAAATATACCAGCCGGAGGATGAGGAGAGATCCTACTCCGAAGCCCGACGTATAACTCCAACGCCCGCCACGCCCGTAATGACGGCGGATCAAGAAATAAAGGGACACACAATAGGCAATGACCACCGAAGACATATACCATCTAGTGAGGCCCAACAACTGGGAAAAGCCTCCGAAAACGAGGATTGCAACGAGGATCCAGAACGCTACGGCATAGATGCCGCGAGCCAGCCTCATCACGATAATCATGCTGCCGAGCCACCTTTCCGGTGTCGCCAGACCGCGGCGGAAAGAGTCAAGAGGACCGCTATCTCAGGGATACTGATCAAGGGAACCACCTCTCCGAACCAGAGAGAAACAGTTGCGGTTCCGAGAAGAAGACGGAAGGTTGTCTCCCCGATCGAAAGGAGAACAAATAGGAGCAAAGAGCGGTAGCCAAGTTGGAACTGCGGCCAGGCCAGGACAAAAACGATGACGAACAATACCCCCAGAGAGGATGCCAGGTCGCCCAGAGTTTGGTGCAGCGAGAGAGCTGCCAGGATAAAAAGAAAAGAGTCGCCAGAAAGAGGATTCGGCGTTCCGTGGTCGATCGCGGCAAGTCGGTCAGCCCGCGAAGGGTGAAACTCGTTGCCGTCAGCTCGAACATCGATCGGCTGCAACCCGGTCACTCGATGGGCGAAGGCATCCGCAAGGTACTCGCGATAGTGATTGGCTGCCGTCCGGGCACGGCGGCGCGAGCGTATTGCTATTACGAAGACCACTAGGACTCCGGAAACGAGCAGGAGCATCAGGGCGGCCCAGGGCAATTCGAGGTCGAAGGCCATGGAAGCCAAGAGGGCAGGTGAGACGATCAACGGTATGACAGCAAAAAAGATCATTCGCTGACCAAACAGCGTCACCGTCCGAGCCAGTGAGTCCCAACAGCGCCCATGATGAATCTCGTGCTCAAAGGCAAAGAGAGGGAGCGGCTTCCCTGCGAGAAAAGATTTCAAAACCCCGAGACCGTAGAAGATCTCATGTTTGGTAACCAATCGAATGCTCCGAATGTCCAATACCGAGGCATCGAAACGCAATCGCACGCTTGGTGAGGATAGCCGGCTCGCGATCCGTGCATCCAACTCACTCGCCTCGCGGATCGGGCCCCCGGGCGTGGCAGGGACTTCCGCCGTCGTCCGAATCCGCAGCCAACCGAAAAACATCACTGCGCCGAGCAATGCGGCAGTCAGCTTGAGGTCTGAGTAAGGAAGACTGCTGCGGCTCGCGGGTGATTCCAGAATTGTCCGGAAATAGGCCGGCAACGCAAACGGGTTTTCTGGCTCCGGGATGGCCTCAAACGCCTTCGGGTCGCCCCCGCCAGAGTGGTGCAGAATCAGTGCCGAGAAGATGTTGCCGTACGCAAAAAAGAGAGCCAGGAATCGCACCTCCATCCACAAGGGTAGGGTCCACATCGAAACCTCGAAAAGGTTGAACGAGACTCCGGCGAGTGCGAAGCCCGTGGGCTTCGAGGGCCAGAACCGACGTCTCTTCATTGCGAGCCCCTCCGGGCCACCCGAAAGCGCGGCCATCTCCATAACGGTCAGCCGACCGTGAAGCGCGTTTATCCATTATCCCTCAAATGCCTCGCGAACGAGCCACTGAGGCCCCGTCCCCTCTCGCGCCGCGGAACGGGGCGGCGTCATTTCCGCCTCCCGGTTGACGCCCGCCCCCCCTTCCCCTAGACTCTCCTTGCCAGCCGCTTGGATCCCCCCGTGGGGGACCGAGACGGAAACCTGAGCGCCCCTCCACGCAGTGGGGCCGAAGGTCGGCGAGGGATCGATCCTCCGGAGGAGGACGGTAACCTCGCACCGGGAGCCTGGACCTTCCAGGAACAACCTCCCGGCATCGACCCGGACGGCCCCCAAGAGCGTCGGCGATCGCCGAGGCCCTTCCGTCTTCTTGCGGAAGGGCTTTTTGGTCTCTGGACCTTTAGGAGATCCCGACAATGCCCAGCGAGAAGAGCGAGATCAAGAACATCACGGTCCCCTGGGTGGCCTCCGCTCCCCAGCGTGGCGACACCCTCGTCATGGTGACCGCCTACGACTTCCCCCAGGGACGCACGGCCGACGCCGCCGGCGTCGACATCATCCTGGTCGGCGATTCGCTCGCCATGGTCGTGCTCGGCCATCCCGACACCCTGTCGGTGACCATGGACGAGATGATCCACCACTGCCGCGCGGTGCGCCGCGGCGTCAAGCGCGCGCTTCTGGTGGCCGACATGCCCTATGGCTCGTTCCACCTGGGTCCCGACCAGGCGGTCGGGAACGCCATCCGCTTCATCAAGGACTCGGGCGCGCAGGCGGTCAAGATCGAAGGCGGCCGCCCCGAGCTGGTCGCCGCCCTGTCCGCCGCCGAGGTGCCGGTAATGGCCCACCTCGGCCTCACCCCGCAATCGGTCCACCGCCTCGGCGGGTTCAAGGTCCAGGGGCGCGACGACAAGGCGAAGCAGCTGATCCTCGACGCAGCTCTGGCCCTCGAGGACGCGGGCGCCTTCTCCCTGGTCCTCGAATGCGTTCCGATCGACCTGGCGGCGGAGATCAGCGACCGGCTGGAGATTCCCACCATCGGCATCGGCGCGGGCCCGGCCTGCGACGGCCAGGTGCTCGTCTATCACGACCTCCTGGGGCTCGAAGAGCGGATCGCGCCCCGTTTCGTGCGGCGCTACGCCGAGCTCGGCCGCCTCTCCCGCGAAGGGATCGAGCGCTTCGCCGCGGACGTCCGCGCCGGCCGCTTCCCGGCGACCGGCGAGAGCTATGGAGCGCCCGCCAAGCCCGTCGAGGAGGCGGTCGGCAAGCTCTACGGATAAGAGATCGGGACGCGCACGACATGATCACGATCCGGGACGCTCAGGCCCTGCGGCGGGAGCTCGCGCTCTGGCAGGCGATGGACCGCACCATCGGCTTCGTTCCCACCATGGGAGCCCTGCACGAGGGGCATCTGTCCCTCGTGCGCCTCGCCCGCGAGCGGGTGGAGCGGGTGGTGGTCTCCATCTTCGTGAACCCGACCCAGTTCGGGCCGAAGGAGGACTTCTCCCGCTATCCGCGCCAGCCCGAAAAGGACGCGGAGATGCTCGCCGCCGCCGGATGCGACCTCCTGTTCCTGCCGGAGGTCGAGACCATCTACCCGCCCGGGAGCTCCACCTTCGTGGAGCCCGGCGGACCCGCGGAAGGGCTCGAAGGGGCGCTCCGGCCCGGCCATTTCCGCGGCGTCGCCACCGTCGTCTGCACCCTGCTCAACCTGGTGCGGCCGGACGTGGCGGTGTTCGGGAAGAAAGACGGGCAGCAACTTGCTGTAGTGCGGCAGATGGTGCGCGACCTGGCCATCCCGGTCGACATCGTGGCCGCGGAGACCGTGCGCGAGGACGACGGCCTCGCACTCTCCTCCCGCAACGCCTACCTGTCGCCGGAAGAGCGCCGGGCCGCACCTGTTCTCTATAGAGCCCTGCGGGCCGCCGAGCAGGCGATCGCGGCCGGGGAGCGGCGGGGGGACAAGTTGCGGCGGGCCATGCTCGAGGTCCTGGAAAGCGAGCCGCTGGCGCGGATCGAGTACGCCGAGGTCGTCGACGCCGAGACATTCCGGCCCGTCGACACCCTGACCGGGAGCCTGGTGCTCCCGCTGGCCGTCCGCATCGGAGGGACGCGCCTGATTGACAACTTTCAGCTGGTGGTCGGTGACTGACCGGCCATCCTGTTTTTAGGGAATCAGGGGACTGCCATGCAGAGGACGTTGCTCAAGTCGAAGATCCACCGGGCCACGGTAACGGACGCCAACCTCCATTACCAGGGCTCGATCGCGATCGATCCGATCCTGCTCGAAGCGGCCGACATCCTGCCGCACGAGCGGGTGGAGATCTACAACATCACCAACGGCGAGCGCTTCGCCACCTACGCGATCGAGGGCACCCGCGGCGCCGGCCAGATCGTGTTGAACGGAGCCGCGGCCCACAAGGTGAGCGTCGGCGACCTGGTCATCCTGGCCACCTACGCCACCTATAGTGAGGAAGAGGCCCGCGCCCACAAGCCGTCGCTGGTCTTCGTCAACGCTAGCAACCAGATCGTGGCGCAGTCCCACGAGCGCTTGGAGGAGGCGGTGCTGGCCGCGCTCGCATGATCCGTCTCCTACCGGTCCTTCTCCTGGCCGCCGCCTGCAGCAGCCCGGCACCCGCGAGGGAGTCGGCTCCCGCGGCGGCGGACCTTCCCTTCGAGACCCTTCTCCAGCGGTCCATCCCCGGCCAGTCCGGCCCATCGCACCGCGAGGTCATCCACGACCAGCAGGCCTGGCAGAAAGCCTGGACCGAGATCCGCGAAGGGAGCGATCTCCCCGCGGAGCCGCCGAAGGTCGATTTCGACCGCCAGATGGTCATCCTCGCCGCCATGGAGACCCAGAGCTGCGTCTCCCGGGTCACCCTCCGCACCGTCACCCGCACCGCCGACGCCCTCGTCGTCGACCTCCTCGAAGCCCCGCCCGCGCCCAACTGCATCTGCATCACCGCCGAGCGCCCGATCCACGTCATCCGCCTGGAGCGGGTCGACCTGCCGGCGCGGTTCGAGGTGGAGCGGGGTGTGACGAGCTGCGGGTAGGCCCTCACCCCCGGCCCCTCTCCCACGAGTGGGAGAGGGGTGAACAGCAAAATCTGTCTTCGCCTTGCTCCCCTCTCCCGCTTGCGGGAGAGGGGCCGGGGGTGAGGGTTTACGCTGCTATGATCGCTCCATGACTGTAGCAACACCCCCCGCCACGTCTCTCGAGGTCGAGCCGCTCACCATCGCAGACCGCACCTTCCGTTCGCGCCTCTTCCTCGGGACCGGCAAGTACACCGATTTCGACACCATGTCCGCCGCGCTGGAGGCCTCCGGCACCGAGGTGGTGACCGTGGCCCTGCGGCGGGTAAATCTGGACGACCGCGGGCGCGGCTCGCTGCTCGACCGCATCGATCCGCAGCGGTACCTCCTGCTCCCCAACACCGCCGGCTGCTACACGGCCGACGAAGCGGTCCGCACCGCGAGGCTCGCCCGCGAGCTGGGCGGCTGGAGCTGGGTCAAGCTGGAAGTCATCGGCGACAAGAAGACCCTCTTCCCCGACAACGTCGAGCTGCTCCGAGCCACCGAGATCCTGGTGAAGGAGGGCTTCACCGTCCTCCCCTACACCAATGACGACCCGGTCGTCTGTAAGAAGCTCGAAGACCTGGGAGCCGCCGCCGTCATGCCCCTGGGAGCCCCCATCGGCTCCGGGATGGGCATCCGCAACCCTGCCAACCTGCGGATCATCCTGGAGCAGGCGACTGTCCCGGTCATTGTCGACGCCGGAGTGGGCACCGCCAGCGACGCCGCCCTCGCCATGGAGCTGGGAGCCCACGGAGTCCTGATGAACACCGCCGTCGCCGAGGCGAACGACCCCGTCCGCATGGCCTACGCGATGAAGCTCGGCGTCGAAGCCGGCTGGCTCGCCGCCCACTCCGGCCGCATCCCGAGGAAGCTCTACGCCTCGGCCTCCTCGCCGATGACGGGGCTGATCGAGTAAAAAGTCGGGTTGCTACCCCGCGGCTCCCGGGCTTCACCCCAGGGCGCCCGGGCTCCAGCCCGCACCTCGCGGGCTCTTGCCCAGGGCTCTCGGGCTCCCACCCGTGCCTCGCGGGCTCTTGCCCACGGCCCGCCGACTCCAACCCGCGCCTCCCGGGTTCTCACCCACGACTCCCGGGCTTCGACCCGCACCTCTCGGGCTCTTCCCCATGGCTCCCGGGCTCCGACCCATACTTCCCGGGCTCTTACCCACGGCCCTCGGGCTCCGACCCGGGCCTCGCGGGCTCCAACCCGCGGTTCCCGGGCTCTGCCCCGAGGCTCGCGGGCTCTTCCCCGCAGCTCCCGGACTCTTTCCCGCGGCGCTCGGGAAGTTTCCCGCGGCTCGCGGGCTCCGACCCTTTGAACATGTACTACTGCCCGCGGCCCAAAGGCTCCTACCCATTGAACATGTACTACTACCCGCGGCTCTCGGGCTCTTACCCTTTGAACATGTACTACTCCCCATGGCGCAAAGGCTCTTACCCTTTGAACATGTACTTTTACCCGCGGCGCTCGGGCTCCGACCCTTTGAACATGTACTACTACCCGCGGCCCAAAGGCTCTTACCCTTTGAACATGTACTACTTCCCGCGGCTCTCGGGCTCTTACCCTTTGAACATGTACTACTGCCCATGGCACAAAGGCTCTTACCCTTTGAACATGTACTTTTACCCGCGGCACTCGGGAAACTCCCCGCAGCTCTCGGGAAACTTCCTTTGGCGCATGGGCTTCTACCCGGTGAGCGAATACTTCAACCGGCGTTCCCTGCGGACCGTACGCCGAGGCGCGTCTGCCGAGATGCCGGTCATCTTCGGCGGCACCTTGGCGCCCCAAGGGATGCCCCCGCCGTTCTCCGGCCTGGAATCCTGATACCCGGGCGGCAGGCGGCCTAGGCGAACCCGTGCGTCAGCGAACCAGGGACTTGCATCCGGCCGCCGCCTTGCCCTACAATCTGCCTCCCGCACGCGGTTTACCTCGTGCAGCCATAGCTCAACTGGATAGAGCGACAGACTACGGATCTGTAGGTTGGGGGTTCGACTCCTCCTGGCTGCACCACTTCTAAGCCCTCAAAGACTAGTTAGCGCAGCACCTTCCGGCAACTGCCGCGCCGCTTCGGCAACGCTCAAGCCCAGCGCCGGGAGCACGTCCCCGCGCAGGATTGCGCCGGGATGAGACGGCTCCATCTCAGGGGGGTGATTGGCTTTGTATTCGTCTTCAGGTTCCTGACTCATAGCGCCTTCTTTCCTGGGCGTTTGCATCCCCATCTTAATCAAGCGGACCTCAAGCTCGGTATGCTTGGAGTCGGGGATTGTCGCCGCCAACGCATCGCCGAACATGGTGCATCTCTCCAATTCAGGCATGAGCCCGTAGGTCGTCCTGGACTTCGGTCGGATCGCCAGACCTGCAACAGCCGGGTGAGCCTCAGAGTGGCTGAATCCGTACCTCGGGGTGAGACGCAGCCAGGCGCTCGAGGTCCTCGCGGTCTCCCGTGAGAATGTGGGCCCCGCCGCCCACCAGAGCATGAGCTACAACGAGAGCATCCACGGTCCCGGCCGAGCGAGACGCTCCCAAAAGGCTTCCGGCGGTACGGCCATGGACTTCGCGCGCGTCAGGAATCGAGCCAATCGCCTTGAGAACCCGGTGGACCGATGCGTCGCGCGGTCCTCCGCGGACGGTTTCAGCCACAACGACCACCGGGATCTCGACGGGTACCCCAAGCTCCAGCGCCCGGGCCAGAAATGCCCGTGCTCTCTGGTCTCCTCGGGCCAGGGCGATGACCGCTCCGGAATCGAGGATCAGGCGCTGCGGCGCCTGGCGGCCTTCTCTCCGGGTGCCGGCCATGCTCGACGGACCTCCTCCATCACTTCGGCCTCGATCGGCCCGTTTTCCTGTTCAAGCTCCGCAAGGAGACCGGCGAGGCGGTCGTGCTGCAACTGCTGACGGAGCGCACGGTTGACGTAGCTCGAAAGACCTCGACTACCGACGACTTCTCGAGCTTCGGCAAGCAGCTCTTCTTCGAGGGTGAGGGAGACTTTCTCGGTGCGCATGTCCGCAATCCTACTCCGAGTAGGATTTGGCGGCAAGCGCGCTATGATTCCCGCCGGAGGTCATCCATGAGCCAGGAGCCGATGACGGTGCTGGAGCCGTTCAGTGGGGCGGAGATCGCGCGGGAGCTGCGGGCGCTTCAGGCGTGGAGCCGGGATTTCTGGGGCTCGTTTTCGACGGAGGCGTTTTTCCTTCCCTTCGGCGAGGCCTGGTCTCCCGCCGACAACGTCCGCCATCTTCTGAAGTCGAACCGGCCCGTGCTGCGCGCGTTGACCACGCCGAAGATCCTGCTGCTGGCCCGCTTCGGCGCCGGCCTGCGTCCTTCGCGGAGTTATCCCGAGGTGCGGGAGCGGTATCTCACCCGGCTGTCCGAGGGAGTCACGGCTGGCCGCTTCGCGCCCAAGCCGCTGGCGGGCTCGGAGCAGACGGAGGAGCAGCGGAAGTCGCTGATGGCCGATCTGGATCAGGTGACCGACCAGCTCGCGAACGCGATGTCCGGTTGGGGAGATGGGGCATTGGACCGGCTGCGCCTGCCCCATCCGGCTCTGGGCCGGCTCACGGTCCGGGAGATGCTCTTCTTCACGCTGTACCACAACCTCCACCACGTCCTGAACGTGAAGCGGCGGATGACAAGCGGGGCCTATTAACCCAAAGGAGGTTCGATGAAGAGAGAGCCGAAGCTGGCACCATACCGCCGGCTCACGCGGCTTCGATATCTGTGCGGGAGAAGTCGTCGCCGACGAAGAGCAGGGGATGGCCGGCATGCCTGGCGGTGGCGTAGCTGAGGCAGTCGCCGAAGTTGAGAGCGGCCGGATGACGTCCCTTGCCAAAGCGGCGAAAGGCTTCCAGGGCTTCTCGCCAATGCTGCTCTCCGAAGACCACCGGAATCACCCGGAAGTCGCGGAGAAAACGGTCCAGCAGCGCCTGCGGCTCGATCCCCAAACGTGCCGACAGCACCATCCCGGCCTCGGTGAGGGTCGGGGTGCCAACGCCGATGGTCTCGGCGGTCCGAAGCTTGTTCATCAGCTCCTCATAGCCGGGCTCCCGCAGGGCAATGGCAACGATGGCCGAGCTGTCGACGATCACACGCCCTCCGGTCCATAGCCAAGGATCTCGTCTTCTTCTTCGCGACTGAGCCCGCGGCCCAGCTGCCCCGCCGGGGCTTTCGGCCACACCTCTTCCTCGAGATAGCGAAGGAAGGAGCTGCCACGCTCACGGTGAGCGGCTTGAAGGGCGAGACGATCGCGGCGTTCAACCAGGGCCCGACGGACGGCTTCCGTCTTGCTCTCGCCGGTCATCGCAGAGACCGCCGCGACCAGCTCCTCGACTTCCGGGCTCTTGATGTTCAACGCCATGGGGAGCAGCATAGGTGGAAAGAAGGAGGAATTCAACCATGCGCCGAGGCTCGAGCCGCCGTGGCTATTCGAGCCCACCCGAACCATCCCGTATCCTGAAGAGCCTGAGCCGCGTATCAAGAGCATGGATCTAGACAGCCGACTCGAGACAGATCTTCAGGGTCCCTTCGAGGCACGCTATCAGGCGTTCCTCGAAACCATCGCCACGTTACGCCCGAAGCTGCACCGTTACTGCTCCCGGATGACCGGGTCGGTGATGGACGGCGAGGACGTGGTGCAGGAGGCGCTGTTTCAGGCGTACCGGACGCTCGACAGCTTCGACGACAGCCGCCCGCTGACGCCCTGGCTGTTCCGGATCGCGCACAACCGGTGCATCGACTTCCTGCGCCGCCGCGCGGTGCGGGAGGACGCGGAGGCCGCCGTCGAGGAGCCGGAGCCGGTGATGCCGGTCGAGCCGGTCGAGCCGGCGCTGGGGAGAGCGGTGGAGCACCTGGTGCTGAGCCTCCCTCCGAAGGAACGCGCCTGCGTGCTGCTGAAGGACGTGTTCGACTATTCGCTCGAAGAGATCGCCGAGCTGGTGGATTCCACCGTCGGGGGCGTGAAGGCCGCGCTCCACCGCGGGCGCGCCAAATTGCCGGCCGCTCCGGTACGGAGGGAGCCGCGGCCCGCGCGGGACGAGAGCGAGATGCAGATCCTGCACCTCTACGTGGATCGGTTCAACCGGCAGGACTGGGAAGGGCTGCGGGAGCTCATCGCGGACGACGCGCGCCTGCGCGTGGCGGACCGCTATACGGGTCGGTTCGCGGATGCGCCCTACTTCTTCAACTATCAGCGGTGGCCGGTGCCCTGGCACTTGGAGGTGGGCGAGGTCGACGGCGAGCCCGTGATTCTGACCCGGCTGCGCGAAGCCGACGGCTCGGAGACCCGGGTGGTGGCGCGTCTCGAAGTGAGCGGGAACCGGGTGACGCGCATCACGGACTATATCCACTGCCCCTGGGTCGTGCCGGCGGCGGCCTCGGCCGTGGTCGATCCCTCCTGGTTCCACTGATCTTTTCTGCGGCGCGTATCCCGGAGCCCTCGGGAGCCGCAATAGAGATCAGAACCGCAGCTCGAAACCAGAAAGGATGAGCACGACCATGACCCTGATTGAACAGACCTTGCAGCACGAGATCGTTTCCCCCGAGACCTGGCTCCAGGCCCGCCGCGAGCTGCTGGCGAAGGAGAAGGAGCTCACCCGCCTCCGCGACGAGCTGAGCCGGCTGCGCCGGGATCTCCCCTGGGAGAAGGTCGAGAAGCGCTACGTCTTCGACGGCCCGGACGGCCCGGAGACGCTGGCGGATCTCTTCGGCGGCCGCGGCCAGTTGATCGTCTATCACTTCATGTTCGGTCCGGAGTGGCCGGAGGGGTGCCCGAGCTGCTCCATGGTGGCCGATCACCTCGACGGCAGCCTCGTCCACCTCGCGCAGCGCGACGTGACGCTGATCGCCGTGTCGCGCGCGCGGCGGCCCCAGATCGAGGCGTTTCAGCAGCGGATGGGATGGCGCTTCAAGTGGGTCTCGTCGTACGGGACCGACTTCAACCGGGACTATGGCGTCTCGTTCACGAGCGACGAGATGGCGCAGGGCAAGGTGCCCTACAACTATGGCCTCAACGCGTTCCCGAGCGAGGAGGCCCCCGGCGTCAGCGTGTTTTCCAGGACGGAGAGCGGCGAGATCTTCCATACGTATTCCGCGTTCGCCCGCGGCGTCGAGGAGCTGCTCGGGGTGTATGGGCTCCTCGATCTGACGCCCAAGGGGCGCGACGAGGCGGGGCTCCCGTTTCCGATGGCCTGGGTCCGCCATCACGACCGGTACGAAGGCGCCGTGCAGCCCGCGAAGGCGGCGGGCGCGTGCTGCGCGGCCGGAGAGCACCGGTGAGCCGGCCCTGCTGCCGCGAGCGCTCCCGCCTGGGGGCGCTCGCGCGCCGGGGCCTCGACGTGGTCGGCTATGTGGTGCCGGCCGCGGTCCTGGCGCTGCTGCCGAAATGTCCGCTCTGCCTCGCGGCCTATCTCGCGGCCGGCACCGGCCTCGGGATCGCGATCTCGACCGCGGCGCACTTGCGGATGCTGCTCCTGGTTCTGTGCGTGACATGCCTGGTGTTCATGGCGACGAAGCACGCCGCCCGCTTCGCCAGGTAGTTATGTGAGGGCCTCGAACCGCAGCGAGCGGACCAGTTGCGCCCGCGCCACCGAGGCGGGTGTGAGGGCCAGCAGACGATCGCGGAGCCAGCGGCCGGCGGCGTTTTCGAGCTGCGCCAGCCGGCCGAGGCGGAGGGCGGCCAGGACGAAGCCGTCGGCCCGCGTTTTGCGGCGGAGCTCGTAAGACCGCAAGGCTCGGGGGAGGTCAGCGCGGTCGGAGGCGAGACAGTCCGCCAGGATCACCGCGTCCTCGATCGCCTGGCAGGCCCCCTGTCCCAGGTTGGGCGTCATGGGATGCGCCGCGTCGCCGAGCAGGGCGACGCGGCCCTCGATCCAGCGAGGGGTGGGGAGACGGTGGAGGATGTCGTTGCGCAGGATCACCTCCTCCGGCGTGGCAGCGAGGACCTCCGCCACCGGCGGGTGCCATCCCGTGAACGTCTCCTCCAGGAAGTCCCGGACCCTCCCGATCTGGTCCCGCCCACCGGCCGGAGCGTTCAGTGTCGCGAACCAGTAGATCCGGCCCCTCTCGATGGGGACGATACCGAAGCTCGCCGATCTGGGAAGCTCGTTCAAAAACGCGGACCTCGAAACCGGCACGGCGCAGGGCGATGCCCGCGTGAGGCCGCCGATGCCACCACCGGCGATCAGGATCGTGCGCATCCCGTAATCCTGCTCCGAGCAGGAGTCGAGCGCAAGCGCGCTATGATCCCTGCCGGGGGTTTTCCATGACTCAGGAACCGATCTTCATGAGACAGCACGGACTCATCGCCTGGACCATCATCTGCTGGTTGACCGCGTTCCCGGCGGCTGCCCAGGAGACTCATGAGCACCAGCACCCCGCAGAGGAGGTCCTGGGCCGCGTTCACTTCCCCATCACCTGCAAGCCCGAGGTTCAGCCGGCTTTCGATCGCGCCATGGCTCTGCTCCACTCCTTCGGCTATGAGACGGCCCGCCAAGCGTTCGCCGCGCTGGCGGAGCAGGACCCGGCGTGCGGCATGGCCCGATGGGGTGTGGCCATGACCTGGTACCACCCGATCTGGGCGCCGCCCATGCCTGCGGAGCTCGCCGCGGGTCGGGCAGCCGCCGAGGAGGCAGCCCGGCTGGGTGCTGGCAGCGAGCGCGAGAAGGGCTACATCGCAGCCATCGGCGCGTTCTATCGCGATGCGGACAAGCTCGACCACCGGACCCGCGCGGCGGCCTACCAGGCGGCGATGGAGAAGCTCGCCGCGGCGTTCCCGGAGGACGACGAGGCGGCCATCTTGAACGCTCTGGCCCTCCTCGGCACGGCGCCGCCGAACGACACGACGTATGCCCAGCAGAAGCGGGCGGCGGAGACCTTGAACCGTCTCCTGCCGAAGTATCCGGAGCACCCGGGAATCCTCCACTACGTCATCCATTCCTTCGACTATCCGCAGCTCGCGTCCCTGGCACTGCCGGCGGCCCGGGCCTATGCCAAGGTCGCGCCGTCCTCTCCGCACGCCCTCCACATGCCGTCCCACATCTTCACCCGGCTCGGCCTCTGGGAGGAGTCGATCGCATCCAACCTCGACTCCGCCGCGGCGGCGAAGGCGGAGGTGGTCCGGACCGATCCCGGCACGACCGCCCGCGAGGAGCTCCACGCGCTCGATTACCTGGAGTATGCCTATCTCCAGCTCGGCGCCGACCGCAAAGCCCAGGAGGTGCACGAGAAGGTCACCAAGGCCTCGCGGTTCCACGAGCCGGATTTCGCCGCCGGTTATGCCCTGGTGGCGGTGCCGGCGCGCTATGCGCTGGAGCGGCGTGACTGGCGGGCGGCGGCGGCCCTCGAGAGGTCCGCGGCCGAGATCCCCTGGGAGCGCTTCTCCTACGCCCGGGGGATCACCAGCTACGCCAACGCACTGGGGGCTGCACGCCTCGGCGACCTGGACCGGGCCCGGAAGGCGCTGGCCGAGCTGGAGGCCCTTCATGCCGCGCTGGCCAAGGAGCCGCCCGCAGGTCCCTACGACTGGACGGGGCAGGTCGACGCGATGCGGCTCTCCGCCGCCGGCTGGGTGGCATTCGCGGAGGGCCGCAAAGAGGAGGCGGTGCGGTTGCTCACCGCCGGAGCGAAGAAGGAGGAGGCGGTGGGCAAGCACCCGGTCACGCCGGGACCGATCCTGCCGGCGCGAGAGCTGTTGGGCGACCTCTTCCTCGAGCTGGGAAAGCCGCGGGAGGCCCTTGCCGCCTATGAGGCGTCTCTCGCCGACGCGCCCAAGCGGTTCAACAGCCTCGCCGGCGCGGCCCGGGCCGCGGAGCTGGCGGGCGAGCCGGCTCGCGCCCGCAGCTTCTCCGAAGAGCTCCTCGCCCTCTGCGGCCCGTCGTGCGAGCGCCCCGAGGCGCAACGGGCGAAGGCGCTCGCGAGCGGAGGCTGATCGTCCGCATGACCGTCGTTTTCGAGAAACGCCGCCTCGGCGCGGCTCCGGCGTTGATGGCCCGGCCCTCTTCGGACCGCCTGCCATTGCCCACGGTGCTCTGGTTCCATGGCTTCACCGCCGGCAAGGCGACCCACCGGCCCGAGCTCGCGACGCTGGCCGAGGCGGGTTTCCTGGCCGTGGGCATCGATGCGGCCGGGCATGGGGAACGCCGCCTGCCGGATTGGGACGAGCAGTTCTTGGGGCGGCCGAAGGAGGAGACCGACCCCGTGTTCTATGCCCTCGTGGCCCAAACGGCGGCCGAGGTGCCGGAGATCGTCGACCTTCTCTGCGATGCCGGTCTGTCCGACGAGGAGAGGATCGGAGCGGCCGGCGTCTCCATGGGCGGGATGATCACCTATGGCGCGGTGGCGGCCGATCCGCGCATCCGGGCGGCCGTGGCGCTCCTCGCCTCCCCGGAGTGGCCGGACCACCCCGCGAGCCCCCACCTGGAGATCGACCGCTTCTTCCCTACGGCCCTTCTCTCGATCACGGCGGGGCGGGACGAGACCGTTTCGCCCGCCGCGGCGCGCGCCTTTCACTCGGATCTGGAAGAGTGTTACCGACAGCATCCCGAACGCCTTCGCTATGTTGAGATCGAGGAGTCTCTCCACATGATGACTCCCGCGGACTGGGCCTGGTCCATCCACAAGTCGGCCGGTTGGCTGGCCCGCTTTCTAGGGTGACTGGTCCGCTCGGCGGCCGTGGCCGTTCGACCGCAGCTCGAGCTTCTGGGGGACTTTGTAGGACGCGAGCCAGGTGCGGCAGTGGGCGCGGATGTCGCGGTCTTCGAGCTGGGCTCCCGGCTCCAGCTCGATCTCGGCCTTGATCGCGACGCTGGGCAGGCTGCCGTCGGCGGTGGTGACGAGCGCCGAGACGCGGGCGGCGCCGACTCCCGGGCAACGCTCGATGACGCGCGCCACCTCGAGGGGGTCGACCTTGTTGCCAGAGAGATTGATGATCGGCTTCTGCAAGCGCTCGAAACGGAGATATCCCTGGTCGTCCACCCAGCCGATGTCGCCGGAGCGCATCCAGCCGTCGTGGATCATGCGGGCGGTGGCTTCGGGGGCATCCAAATACCCGAACATGTTGCAGGGGCCCTGCATCTCGATCTCTCCCACCTGCCCCGGCGGGAGCTCCCGCCCCGCGGGATCGAGGATGCGATAGCGGATGCGCTCGTGGACGCTGATCCCCAGGGTGCCGGGACGGTTGCGCTCGTCCGGCGGATTGCAGACCGTGGGGAACGTCTCGGTCATGCCGTAGCCCTGGATCACCGGGGCGCCGAGCGTTTCCTGGAAGGAGCGGTGGATCTCCTCGGGAAGGAAATCGGCGCCGCTCGTCAGATTCTTGACCGCGATCAGGTCGTAACGGTCCGGCCGGTAGCCGCGCGTGAGCTGCTCGAACACCTGCGGCACGCACGGAAAGTGAGTGATGCGCTCGCGCGACATGGTTTCGAGGAGCGTCCGCGGCCGCAGCGCGTCGCCGCAATAGATCGTCCCGCCCTGATAGAAAGCAGGCAGAATTCCCATCCCCATGGGAAAAACGTGAAGCATCGGCAGCGCGATCATGATGCGGTCGCCGGGATCGACCCGGAAAAAAGGCGCGTTGAAGACGCCGTTGTAGTAATGGTTGGCGTGGGTGAGGACGGCACCGTACGCCCGCCCTTCGCCGAAGACATAGGAATAAATCACGCTCGCTGGATGGTCGCCGGGCACCTCTTCGGGCGTGACGTCCAGCGGGTCGACGCCGGGGAGCACCTCGTCGGGGATCAGGCAGTCGAGGTCCGGCGGCGGCCCTCCGGGCAGCCGGGCCAGCAGCTCGCGGCTGGTGATCAGCAGGCGGGGGCGGCTATCGGCCTGGATGAATTCGAGCTCGGCGGGCCCGTTCTCGGCCTTCGAGGGGACGGAGAGGAGGCCGGCCACCATCGCTCCGAAATGAGCGGCGAGGAAGCCAGCGCCGTTCGGGAGCCAGATCAGCACCCGGTCGCCTGGCTGGAGACCGCGCGCGGTGAGCCGGCGCGCCATGTGGCCGATCGACGACCACAGGTCGCGGAAGGTGTAGACGCGATCGCCATCGACAACCGCCGGGTCGGAGGGTCGGTCCCGCGCGACCCGGCGGATGGGTTCGGTGAGGTTCACGCGTCTCAGGCGGCGTGGATGAGACGGGCCGGCAGCTCCTGGCCCGAGATCCAGCGCCGGTATTTGAGGTTCGGCTCGATCGGCTCAGGCGGATAGATCTCCCGCTTCGCCATATCGACGTCGAAAATGGTTTTCACCAGTCGAGCCTGCGCCTCTTCGGCCGATGTCGGAGCCCCGACCTCGTCGCGGATCCAGCCCAGCGTCTCACGGACCGTCTCGCGGATCTCGTCGGTCGGCAGATAGGACTGAGTGTCGAGCAGGATCGTACGCGCGACCCGGGCGCGTTCGGCGAGCACGGCGCCGCGCCGGCGCAACCCTTCGTTCGGGCTCTTCTTGAGCCGCTTCGCACCGGTGATCCAGTGGCGCGCCAGGCGATGGAGCGCCGGACCGGTCCGCTTGTAGAAGAGGTCGTAGGCCCAGAACACGGCCTCGCGCAGTTGGCCTTGCTGGAAGGCAGGGTGGATGATCACCTCCGAGTAGAGGTCGGAATCCCAGAAGTCCGCCTTGCGCAGCCGCCCCTCGGCTTCGAGACGGGCGCGCAGCGCCGTCCCGTCGGACGGAATCAGAACGCTCGCCTGGAAGGTGGACGGATAGAGATCTACCGCGTGATCGAGCTCGCGGTACAGGCTCTCCGGGGTCTGGTGGTCCTGGCCGAACATGATCGATCCGCTGGTGGTGATCCCCAGGCTGTGGAGATCGTTGAACAGGCTCATGTTGTCGCGCCCGACGCTCTTCGAGAACGGCGAATCGATCGATTCGATGCCGATCCAGACGTGCGTCAGCCCCATCGCGACCAGCTCTTCGAGATCCCACGAGGTCAGCGATTTGACGGTCGAGAAGCAATGCCAGAAGAGCGTCCGGTCCGGGTCGTCGCGGATCGCCCCGCCCCACGCATCGAGGCTCTTCTTGTAGAGGCACATGTCCTCTTCATAGATATAGAAGTAGCTGACCCCGGTCCGGTCGTGGATGTCCACCATGGTGTCGTACATCGCGCGGCCGTGGGCGAACGGGATGTGGAGGTAGCCGAAGTAGGCCGAGGTGGTGCAGAACTCACATTTGTGCGGGCAGCCGAAGCCATGTGTGAGCTCGGCGTAGCGGGCACGCGGCAGGTACGGATAGTCGCGGAAGCTCTTGAGCGTGACGTCGTTGATGACGTCCGGCTGCTGCACCGGATCGGCCGGGTTCTGACCGATCAGGTTACGGAAGAAGGAGATCCCCTCTCCCTTGCAGAGATAGTCGGCGCCGTGATTGCCGAGGTTGTGCAGCATGGTGCCGAAGCCACCGATCACCACCTTGGCCTTGGGCGCGTGCTTGCGCGCCAGGGCGATCATCGGGAACAGCTTGCCGAGGCCTTTGATCAGAAAGGTGATGCCGACGAAGTCGGGCCCCTTCTTGAGCTCCGCGATGTACTCCTCCATGCTCGGATGGCCCATGACGGTGACGTCGGCGTCGAGGTTCGCGGCCATCAGGGTGAGCGCGGTTCCCGACATGTAGGAGCTCATGATGAACGGCCCGGGCTCGCGGCTGATCCGCGAGGCCATGTAGTCGAGCCACTCTTCGTCACCGTCCTTGTTGTACTTGCTGTTCTTGGCAGCGTAGGGACGGAAGACCGAGGTCAGGAGGATCTTCTTCTTGTCTGACATCTCAGCCCCTCCCGTCGGCGACCCGCAGGCTCGGCTGCATATGCCGCTCACAGAGACGGACCACCTCCGCGAGGCGGCAGGCCTGCTTGCCCTCATCTTCGGGAATCTCGATGTCGAGCACGATCTCCAAATCGGAAATCAAACGCATCTGGTTGACGGAGGTCACACCGTAGACATCATCCATCCGGGCATCGAAATCGAGCCCCTCGGGGCTGATCCCCATGATCTCACCGAACCGCGTGCTGACTTCTGCGACGATCCTCGGGTCCATTGTGTCTCCTCTCGCGATCCCTGCTGCGGGTTTCACATGCAGAGCGTGTCGACCTGTCCGGTGATCGGAAGGTCGAAATATCCCAGCACCTCGTCGTCGAGATCGAGACCGAGGCGCTGCGCGGTGTCGAGATTGATCCACGCGACCTGATCCATATGGACCTCGCGCGGAAAGTCACGAGGCCGCGCGCCATCGAGGATCCGCGCGGCGATTTCGCCCGATTGACGACCCAGATCCGCCCAGTCCGCGGCGAACCCGGCGAGAAGCCCGAGAGTCACGGCCTGAGCGTTGTTGTTGAAGATGGTGGGAATCCCCATCTCGCGCGTCCGGGAGAGGACGACGTCGAAGGCTCCCGGACAGTGCAGAAGCTCGTTGTAGTTCATGAACGCGCCGGTCCGGGGATCGATCTCCTGGAGGCCGCGGTCGAGCTCTTCGGGATCGGAGAAGACCAGCTCGCGGTATTCGACGCCCACGATGTCGCCCAGGCCGGCGAGGGTGCGGAAGCCGACGGGGCCGTCCTTGCCGGAGAGCCAGACGCGCCGGCCGGCGCGGTCGCGAGCGGCGCGATGGAGCTCGCGCATTTCCGGCCGGACGAAGACCGTGTCTTCGAAGAAGACCGTCCACACCGTCTGGACGTGGGGGAGAAAGCGGCGGATGAAACGAAAGTTTTTATAACTTGCGGTAAAGGGCAGCCCGAGAACCTTGCCGGTGACGTTGGAGGCGCCGAGGGTCTCCTCGCCGATCCCCTCCGGATGCGCACCGACGTAGATGATCGGTACGTCGGAGGTCGCTTTGGCGGCGGCGACGCCGTTCGGGGTGCCGTAGGCCTGGATCAGGTCGACCCCTTCGTCGACCAGCTCGCGGATCGCGGCATGCATGGCCGGCCGCTCTTCGATGTCGAGGAGGATGAATTCGAAATCCTTCCCCTCGGTCCAGCCGCGGGCGGCGAGGGCCGCGAGGAAGTTCTGGACGCGCTTCGATTCGCGCCCGGCTTTACCAGGAGGGATGTTGTAGGAGTTCAGGACCGCGATGCGGGGCTTGTGCGAAGCCGATTTGGCAATCCCGAGTCCGCGCATGAGGCTCCTCCAGGACTGAAGAACAAATGAAGCATACTCCCGCCTTCTGTTGTTGACAAGACGTGAAATTGCCGACCAGAATTCTCCGTGCGCACCCTGGCGGATGCCCTGATCGCCGCCGCCTCGGCCGAGCGCGTCCGTTCGATCACCCTGCTCGGCTCGGATCTGCAAGCGCGGCCGCTCTCCTATGACGAGATCCTGGCGCTCGCCCGCCGGGCGGCGGCGGCGCTGCTCGACGCGGGGCTGCGCCCGGGGGACCGGATGTTTCTGGTCCTGCCGACCGGGCCGGAGTTCCTCGCCGCCTTCTTCGGCGGTGTGCTCGCCGGGATCGTCCCCTGTCCGTTGAGCCCGCCGCAGGGCGCTCAATCTCCTGCGCTGTTCCAGGAGCGCCTGGGGGAGCTCACGCGGGCCTTGGGCATGCGCGCGGTGCTGGCGCCGCCGGAGATCGCCGGCGACGCCGAGGGCAAGCTCGGCGACGGGGTCCTGACGCTCACCCCGGACCGCCTCCTCGAGGGGCCGGACGCCGGCCTGCCGGACCACCTCCCCGCGCCGGAGGACGTCGCCTTCCTCCAGCTCACCTCCGGCTCGACCGCGCTGCCGAAGGGGGTCGTGGTCACCCACCGGGCGCTGCTGGTGAACCTGCGCCAGATCGTCCTCGCCGCGGGGATCGTTCCGGGGGACGTGATGGTGAGCTGGCTGCCGCTGTTCCACGACATGGGACTGGTCGCCGGGGTGCTGCTGCCGCTGGCCTACGACATGGACCTCTGCCTGTCGTCGCCGTTCAGCTTCCTGCGCCGCCCGGCGCACTGGCTGCAGGCCATTCATCGCTATCGCGGCACGCATTCGCCCGCCCCGGTGTTCGCCTACCGCCAGCTCGTCGACCGGGTGATCGACCGCGATCTCGCCGGACTCGATCTCGCCGGGTGGCGGGTGGCGTTCATCGGCGCCGAGCCGGTGCACGCCGACGTGCTGGAGCGCTGCGAGAGGCGTCTCGCTCCGCACGGCCTGGGGGAGACGACGCTGGTGCCGTGCTACGGCATGGCGGAAGCGACGCTGGCGATCACGGTCAAGCCGCTCGGCGAGCGCTACCGCCTGCGCCCGGTCAGCCGCCGCGCCCTGGCGCGCGAGGCGCGGGTCGAAGCGCCCTCAGGCGCGGCGGACGAGCTCGTGCTGGTCTCCTCCGGCCGGCCGGTCGAGGGGACGCGGGTCGCCATCCTCGACGAGGACGGCGCCGCGCTGCCCGACGGGCACCTCGGCGAGATCACGGTCCGGAGCCCGTCACTGTTCTCCGGCTACCTGGGGCTCGCCGAGCCGCGGCCGGAGGAGATCGCGGCGGGATTCCAGACCGGGGACCTGGGGTTCCTCGAAGGCGGGGAGCTGTTCATCACCGGACGCAGGAAGGAGCTGATCATCCTGTCGGGCGAGAACCATCACCCGGCCGAGATCGAGTGGGCCGCCGCCGTCGACGGCGTGCGCGCGACCCGCATCGCCGCTTTCGGCATCGAGGATCCGGCGCTCGGCACCGAGAAGCTGTGCGTCCTGGCGGAGCTCGACCGGCACGGGGACGGCCTCGGCACGGACGGGGAGACGCCCGCCGCCGCGATCCGCCGCCGGGTCCGGGAGCAGACCGGGCTCGTGGTCTCCCACGTGCAGCTGGTCCCCGCCGGCACGATCCCGGTGACCACCAGCGGCAAGATCCGGCGGGCACGGGCACGGGCGATTTTCCTGGAGATGCAGCAGGGGTAGCGCGGAGGAAGGCCTTGCCCTAGCGATAGCCCATCTCGGACGTCAGCTCGATCCGGCTGCGCACGAAGGCCCCGGTGCCGCGCGCGATCACCCGCCCGTCGGAGTCGGTGGCTTCCGAGTCGGCGTAGAGCATCTGGCTCGCGGCGTAGATCACCTGGCCCCGGGCGCGGATCTCGCCGCGGGAGATCGGCCGCATCAGCGACACATGGAAGGTCGAGGTGAGGAGCAGGACCCCATCGACCAGGGAGTTGGCCGCGAAGTAGGCGGCGTCGTCCAGCGCCTTGAAGTAGACCGAGCCGTGGACCGCTCCGGCCGGGTGGAAGAACTTCTCCTGGACCGGGATCACCAGCTCGCAGACCCCCTCGCCGATGTGGATCTGCGGAGCGTAATACTGGTTGCACGCCGCGCCCTGGTACATCCGCTCGAGCCGGCGATAGTGCTCGTCCTGGCTCATGCCACCTCCCCCGCGCCCGGCCCCTGCCGGGCTGCGCGCCAGGCCGCTCCCCAGAGAGGAAGCGGCGTTTTTTCGATCAGAACGACGGGGACCGGCAACGCCTCCTGCCGCAGGGCCGCGCCCAGCTGCTCGACAGCTGGGGGCGGCAGCAGGCTCCGGATGCGCGGGCCCCCCAGGTAGAGGACGCCCTCCTGCAGCGCGCGCGCCAGCTCGGCGAGCAGCTGGACGAGCGGACGGAGCGATCCCTCCCGGAGCTCGCGGCAGATCCGCGGCAGATCGGCGGGCACGGCCGGGGGTGGCCCGGCGCACAGGCGGCCGTCCACGCGACGAACCCGCGCGAGCCCGGGCTCCTCGCCCAGGCCGATCCAGATCCCTTCGGTCCTTGCGCCCGGGCCCGCGGCCGTGCCTTCCGGGGTGACCTGGACGAGGTCCTCCGGCGCCAGGGTGGCCAACCACTCCGCGCAGGCTTCCGCGTCGCCGATCAGCTCGACCGCGGTGAGACCGAGGGCGGCGGCGACCTCGGGCGCGGTGACCGGCCAGGGGGGGCTTTCGACGCCCAGGCAGGCGGCGCCCAGGGAGGTCAGGTCCTGGGCGAGAAACCGGCGGAGGAGAGGGCGGATCGAGGGGAGCTCGTCGTTGTCCACGGTCGCCGAGCGCAGCAGCCGGAGACCGCCCCCGTCGGGCAGGAACAGGGCGAGGCTGGTCTTCTCGCGAGCGACCGTCCCCGCCAGGATCACCGGGGCGATCGCCGCGTCCATCGCGCCCCCTTACATGCAGACGGCATCCACCTGCCCGGTGATGACCCGGCCGAAGTGGCCGAGGACCTCGGGGTCCGGGTCGAGCCCGAGCCGCCGGGCGGTGTCGAGGTTGATCCAGGCGATCCGTCCGGTATGGATCTCGCGCGGGATCTCGCGGGGCGGAGCACCGGCGAGGATGCGCGCCGCCGTCTCGCCCGACCACCAGCCCACCTGCGGCCAATCCACGGCGATTCCGGCGAAGAGCCCGTAGGTGGTGGCCTGGGCGCCGTTGTTGAAGATCGCGGGGACGTTGCGCTCCGTCGTCCGGGCGAGGACCGCCTCGAACGCTCCGGGGCAGTGGAGCAGCTCGGTGTGGTTGATGAACACGCCGGTCTCCGGGTCGATCTCGTCGATCGCGCGCGCGAGCTCGCCGGCGTCGGCGTAGATCAGCTCGCGGTATCCGAGCCCGAGGATCTCGGCGAGCCCGGCGAGGCTCGGATAGCCCACCGGCCCGTCGCCGCTCGAGAGCCAGACGGGGCGCCCGGAGCCATCGCGCGCCGTGTGGTGAAGCTCGCGCATGGCCGGCGGCACGAAAAGAGTGCCTTCGAAGAAGACGGTCCACACCGTGCGCACCCGCGGCACCAGGCGAGGCAGAAGACGGAAGCTCTTGTAGCTGGCGGTGAAGGGCAGATGGAACATCAAGCCGGTGACGTTCTCGGCGTCCAGGGTCGCCTCGCCGATCCTCTCCGGGTGTGCTCCGCCATAGATGATCGGCACGCCGGGAAAGGTTTCGAGAGCGTTGACGGCGTTCGGGGTGCCGAAGGCCTGGATCAGGTCCACCGGCCCCTCGGCCGCGAGCTGCCGGATCGCCTCCTCCATGGCCGGGCGCGCGTTGAAATCCAGCAGCACGGCGTCGAAGTCGCGCCCCTCGATCCAGCCGTGCTTGGCGAGCGCCTGCAGGAAGCTCCGGACGCGCAGCGAGTCGCTGCCTCGCCGGCCCGGGAGGTTGTACGAGTTGAGGATGGCGATGCGGAGCTTGGGCATGAGCACCTCCTCACATACAGAGCGTATCGACCCTGCCGCTGACCGTGCGGTCGAAGTAGCCGAGCACCTCTCCGCTCAGGTCGAGCCCGAGCCGGCGGGCGGTGTCGAGATTGATCCAGGCGACCTGGTCGCTGTGGACCTCGCGCGGGATCTCGCGGGGGGGCGTCCCTGCGAGGATCTTCGCCGCGATCTCCCCGGCCTGCCATCCGAGCTTCGCCCAGTCCACCGCGATTCCGGCCAGGAACCCGAGGGTCACCGCCTGCGCGTTGTTGTTGAAGATCGTGGGCAGGCTCATCTCCTCGGCGCGGGCGAGGACGACGTCGCAGGCCCCGGGGCAGTGGAGCAGCTCGTTGTAGTTCATGAACACGCCGGTCTGCGGATCGACGTCCGCCATGGCCTGGTCGAGCTCTCCGGCGTCCGCGAACACCAGCTCGCGGTACTCGATGCCGATGATCTCCCCCAGGCCGGCGAGGGTGCGGTAGCCGACCGGCCCCTCCTTGCTCGAGATCCAGACGCGCCGTCCGGCACGGTCGCGCGCCGCGCCGTGGAGCTCGCGCATGGCCGGCGGCACGTAGATCGTGTCCTCGAAGAAGGCGGTGCAGATCGTCCGCACCCGGGGCAGGAAGCGGCGCAGGAAACGGAAGTTCTTGTAGGTCGAGGTGAACGGCAGGGACAGCATCTTGCCGGTGACGTTGCCGGCCCCCAGTGCCTCCTCGGCGATCCCCTCCGGATGCGCTCCGCAGTAGACGATCGGGACCTGGGACGTCGCCTCGGCCGCAATCATTGCGTTGGGAGCGCCAAAGGCATGGATGAGATCGACCCCCTCCTCCACCAGCTGCCGCACCGCCGCGCGCATCGCCGGCCGCTCCTCGATATCCAGCAGCTCGAAGTCGAAGTCGCGCCCGTTGATCCAGCCGCGGGAGGTCAGCGCCTGCAGGAAGCCCTGCACCCGCATCGATTGCCGGCCGGCCGAGCCCGGCGGGATGTTGTAGGAGTTGAGGACGGCGACGCGGGGTTTGTGGCCGTTCGGCTTCTTCGAGCCGCCGGGCGGATCTGGTGGGACGATCCCGAGCCCTCGCATGAGCAAACCGAGTATAGTCTTTTCAGAGATCAGCTGACAACTCTCTGAAGAACCTGAAGATCCGGCTCTAGCGGATCGCCCAGCCTCGGCGCACGGCGAAGTCCAGCCAGCAGCCGGCGAACAGAGAGGTGACCAGAGACAGCATGACCAGGATCGAGTAGAAGCCCTCGCTGACGATCCCCGCCTCGAAGGCGAGCGACGCGAGGACGATCCCCGGCCCGCCGCGCGCATTCATCGCCACCGCGAGATTCAAGGCGCTGTCGCGCGGCTCGCGGGCCAGCCGCGCTCCCAGGTAGACCGACAGCGCCTTGACCGCGCAGGCGAAGACCAGGAAGAACAGGAAGAACGGCACCGAGAACGAGCGGACGAGGTCGAGCTTGAGCCCCACGATGGCGAAGTAGATGGGGATGAAAAAGGCGAACGAGAACGTCGCGATCACCTGGCGGGGCCGCTCCGGCTCTTCCAACGTCCGGCTGGTGACGATGCCGGCCATGAGGGCTCCGAACATCGGAGTGACACCGAGGGAGGTGGCCAGTCCGGCCATCACCAGGAGGACGACGAGCAGGTGTCCGATCGCATTCCCGTGACAGAGCACGTTGCAGCGCAGGCCGCTCGCCCAGCGGTAGAGGATCGGGCCGACGAACAGCGACAACGCGAGGAAGACCAGCGGCACGCCCGTGTAGTAGGCCACGCCGGCATAGGAGGTGCCCTGGAACTGCAACATCCTGGGCAGCCCGAACGAGCCTTCCGCCCCGTGGCCGACGAGAGACAGCGTCAAGGCGACGAGGATGTAGAGCAGGACGTCCTCCACCACGGCGGCCGAGAGGACCTTGCGCGCGAAGGAGGTCTCGAGGAGCTTCAGGTCATAGAGGATGCGCGAGATGACGGGGATCGAGGTGACGGCGACCCCGATCGCGAAGACGAAGCCGAAGGCCACCTCGCTCTGCGCCGGTCCAATGTAGGGAGTGGTGTCGAGGAAGCGCAGCAGCCAGAGGCCGAGCAGGAAGGGGATCGCAGTGCCGGTCACCGTGATCAGCGCCACGGTCTTCCCTTCGTTCTTCCGGAACAGGGTCCGGATCTCCGAACCCGAGCTGAACATCAGCAGCAGCAGGCCCAGCTGATAGATCGCCGCAAGGACGGTGGACGTCTGCGGGTTGTCTTTGAAGACCCACTGCTGGAAACCCGGCAGGAGCTGACCGAGGACGGTCGGCCCAAGGAGCAGGCCACCCAGAACCTCGCCGAGAACCGCCGGTTGCCGGAAACGGCGGAACAGATAACCGCACCCGTGCGCCGCGGCCAGCAGCAGGACCAGGGCGACGACCAGGTGGGCCAGGTCGGACGCGGAGAGGCTCATAACCTTCCAGGCGGCCCGCGCGGGCGGAGCTCGTCCCCTCCCTCCCCCAGCGCAAGCTCACATCCTTGAAGGCATCTTAACCTAGAGTTACGGAAAGCTGAAATGGATTTACGGGGAGCTCCGCACCGTGACCTCGGGCAGCTTTTGTTGACCCGCCAGCAGCGGCGAGGGCTTTCCGCGAAGCTCCCGGTCGAAGTACTGCAACACGATCGTGCGGGTGATCTCGACCGCTCGCGCCGGGGCCAGCGTTCCCAGCGCACCCTGGCGGAGCGGCCCGCCCCAGAGGATCATGTCGCTGAAGTCGAGGTGCAGGGTGTTCTGAACGTCCACCCGGTCGTACCGCGTGGCGGCGCGCCGGTAGATGGCGTCGCTCGCCCCGGTCCGCCCCGGCCGCGCCGAGTACACCATCAGAAAAGGAACCGGCAGGCGCTGATCGATCATGGCCCCGTACTGGGGGATGCCGTCGAGGTTCAGGCCCGCGCGGCAGCGGCGGTCTTCGAGACAAAACTGCCCGGAGGTCACCCCGCCCATCGAATGGCCGAGCGCGCCGAGGCGGCTCATGTCGAGCCGCGACGCCAGGCGGCCGGCCATGCTGGTCTTCGGCAGCTCGGAAAGCCGGTCGAGGACGAGCTTCGTATCGTCCACCCAGCGCTTCAAGGTGGCGTTGGTGGCGCGGAGCCCCGACAGGTAACCGCGGAGAAGGCGAAGCTGGCCTTCCTCCGTCGTCTCCCTGGTCACCGCCGCCATGGTTTCATCCTCGCGCTCCCATTCGGCGATCACCTCGTTGAAAGCCGGGCGCGGCTTGCCGGTCTCGTCGAACAGCGAGATCACCTGCCCGTCCGCCAGCGTCGCGGCGGTGGCTTCATAGGGATGGACGATGCTGATCACGGCATAGCCATGGCTGGCGAGGTCCTCGAGCAGCGCCGTGTGCGCGCTGGGGCTCCCCCCGAGGCCGTGGGAGAACACCAGGACCGGAAGCTTCTCCGGACTCTCGATCGGCGGTGCGTCGAGGATGGCGTGAGTGCGGACGCCGGCCAGCGAGCCGAGCGGTGCCCGGAGACGGGGTGGCACCTCGGCCATCCCCTCGCGGAGATATGGCGCGGGCTCGCCTCGATCCGATGCCGTCGGATACCAGGCCAACACTTCCACCTGCCGGTGTTTGCCGGCCGCGGCGAACGTCTCCGGCCGCGCGGCATCCGTCACATTCCACCGGGTCGTACCGATTTTGAAGGAGCCGGTCGGCGCCGGCAGCTCCATGGCCGCGGGGGCCGCTGGGGGAGCCTCCGCGGCGATCGGTCCTGCGTTTCCTCCGAGGAGAGCGAGCGAGAGCGCCAGGATCGTCGTGCTGTTCATTTCGTTAGAGTATCGCGACCCGCCGAGCTCACCCGCCAGATGGCGTTCCCCACGTCATCCGCCACCAGCAAAGCGCCCCGCTTGTCGATCGCGACGCCCACGGGGCGCCCCATCGCGTCGCCGTTCTCCTTGACGAAGCCGGTCAAAACGTCGATCGGCTCACCCGAAGGGGTGCCACCATTGAAGGGCACGAAGATGACTTTGTAGCCGCTGCGCGGCTTGCGGTTCCACGAGCCGTGCTGCCCCACGAACATCCCGCGGCGGAACCGGTCCGGCAGGGAGGTTCCTTCCGCAGAGGCGAGCCCCAAGGAGGCGGTGTGCGGTCCCAGGGCGTAGTCGGGGACGAGGGCCTTGGCGACCAGATCCGGCCGCTGCGGCTTCACCCGGGTGTCGACGTGCTGGCCGTAATAGCTGTACGGCCAGCCGTAGAAGCCGCCGTCGCGAACGGAGGTCATGTAGTCGGGCACGAGATCGCTTCCGAGCTCGTCGCGTTCGTTGACCGCCGTCCACAGGGCACCGTTCTCGGGCTCCCAGGCCATCCCGACCGGATTTCGCAGCCCGGAGGCAAAGACGCGGTGGTGGCCGGTCGCGAGATCCACCTCCCAGATCGCCGCGCGCCCCTCCTCCTCCTCGATTCCGTGCTCTGCCACGTTGCTGTTCGAGCCGACGGCCGCGTAGAGCTTCGACCCATCCGGGGACACGATGATGTTCTTGGTCCAGTGATGGTTGCGCGGACCGGCCGGAAGGTCGACCACCTTGGTGCCGGCCACCGCGATCTGTGTCGCGCCTTCCGCATAGGGAAACTTCACGACGGCGTCGCTGTTGGCAACGTACAGGGTGTTGTCCACGAGTGCCATGCCGAAGGGCGAATTGAGCCCGGACAGAAACACCGAGCGCGTCTCCGCGGCGCCGTCCCCGTCAGAGTCCCGGAGCAGCGTGATGCGGTTGGCGCTGGGCACCGCGCCGCCGGCCTTCTTCTGGAACAGCTTGAAGAACCACCCCTTGATCCCTTTGTTGTCCTCCGGCCGGGGCGGTGCGTTGGTCTCGGCCACGAGCACGTCGCCATTCGGCAGGACGTAGAGCCATCGCGGGTGGTCCAGCCCCTGGGCAAAGGCGGCCACGGCCGTGCCCTCGGCAGACGCCGGCTTGGCTCCTTCCGGCCAGCCCTTCGCCGTGACGACGTGCACCAGTGGGATCAGCGATTTGTCAGGGGCGGGCAGGGTCGGTTCGGCGCCGGTCCCGGCGGACACCGGAAGCCGCGCCGAAGAGGCACATCCCGCAACACCCACGGCGGCGATCAAAAGGATGCAGTGGTGAGCAAGCTTGATCGAGCTTCTAGCTGATCGGAACATGGATACCCCCTCTCGCCAGCGCTCCCTGGCTTCTTCCGGCAACAGCAAAAATCACGCCTCGGTGTGGCCCTCGCAGGTGAACCTCGGTATCCTACGAGGCGAGATGAGGCCGGACGCCTCGTACCGGCTCGCAGGAGGCTGACATGACAAATGACAGTTCGGAAGCAAAAAAGCCCGCCCTCGGAAGTCTGGGAGGGATTCGCCGGCGTGCCGTGAGCGTCTCGACCGAGACTCTGGTCAAGATGGGCCCTCTCTTCCCCGAAGGGGATCTGCCATTGCTGATCGAGCCGGCTGTGCAAGGGCTGAGCCTCGCCGCCTGGGCCGAGACGAACCGCGCGCTCCTCGACGAGAAGCTCCTGCACCATGGGGGCATCCTCTTCCGGGGCTTCGGCCTGCAGGAGGCCTCCGACCTGGAGCAGGTCATCCAGGCCGTCTCGGGCGAGTCGCTGGAGTACCGCGAGCGCTCCTCACCGCGCAGCGCCGTCGCCGGCAACATCTATACCTCAACGGATTACCCGCCGAGCTATCCCATCTTCCTGCACAACGAAAACTCCTACCAGAGCCAGTGGCCGCGGAAGATCTTCTTCTTCTGCCGCCAGGCACCGACCGACCGGGGAGAGACCCCGATCGCGGACGTCCGTCGGGTGCTCCGGCACATCGATCCGGAGATCCGTGAGCGCTTCGCCCAAAAGGGCTGGATGTACATCCGCAACTTCGGCGATGGCTTCGGGCTCAACTGGCCGACGGTGTTCCAGACCGACGACCGGGCGCAGGTGGAGGCGCACTGCGCCAAGAGCGATATCGCGGTCGAGTGGAAAGAGGAGGACCGCCTGCGGACGCGCGCGGTCCGTCCCGCCCTCGCCCGGCACCCGAAGACCGGCGAGGCAGTGTGGTTCAACCACGCCACCTTCTTCCACATCTCCACTCTCGAGCCGGACATCCGGGAGGGCCTGCTCGCCGAGTTCGACGAGGACGACCTGCCGGCGAACACCTACTACGGCGACGGCTCGCCCATCGAGCCGGACGTGATGGAGCACCTGCGCGAGGCGTACCGCCGCGAGACCGTGAGCTTCCCCTGGCAGAAGGGGGACCTCCTGCTGCTCGACAACATGCTGGTCGCCCACGGCCGCGCTCCCTTCACCGGCCAGCGGCAAATCCTGGTCGGAATGGCCGAGCCGGTGACCCGCGACCAGGCCCGGCTGTAGCGGGCCGTCGAGTCCCTGCGGGCGTCGCGTTGACTCCGGCCGCTCTCGCGCGTACGCTGTCGATGGATCCCGTTCTTTCGAGCCGTAACGAGCAGTCTGGACGCAGTTCATCCGCCGCAAGGCGCTTCCGAAGGAGGCATTGGCATGAACGCTGGACGCTTCGTTGGAGCCTCGGTCGCGGTCTTCGTCGTACGGACCCTGCTGAACTATCTCTTCTATGGGATGGCCATGCAGGGACGGTACGAGGAGATGGCCGCGGCCCATCCCGGGATGTTCCGGGAGGTGGTCCCCGCCTTCATCACGCTCGACCTGGTCTGCGCTGTGCTCATCACCTTTTTGGTCGTCAAGGCCGCCGCCGCGTTCGGCGGAGGTCTCAAGGGAGGAGCGACCCTCGGCATCCTCATTGCGCTCCTCGGCCCGGTGATCTGCAACCTCTATTACTTCTTCAGCGTGACGTACTATCCCCTGGATTTCTGGGGGATCGAGTCGGTCTATCAGATCGTCACCCACGCGGTCCAGGGCGCGATCGCGGCAGCGATCTACAAAGCGGCTTGAGCGGACAGGGACGCCGGCCAGATCCACGGCCGGCGACCCCTGCTTCGATCAGAACGTGTAGCTCACCCGGGTATAGACGAACCTTCCGTTCATCCCGAACGGCGAATGGCTCGGGTAGGTGAAGATGCCCAGGTTCGAGTTCGCATCCAGGTTGCGGTCGGGGAAGGTGTCGAAGAGGTTCTGGGCTCCGATGGCCGCGGTGAGCTGCCCGAAGCGATAGCCGAGCTCCAGGTCCGCCAGCCACTCGGGCTCGAAGGTCTGGGGCACCACTTGGCGGTCGACCAGGCAATATTCGCCGTAGCGAGCCCCCCGCAGGTTGGCGAAGGCCTTGTGATGGCTCCAGTCGGCACCCAGCCGGAGGTTGTTCTCGGGTTGGCCACACTCGATCCGGCGCCGCTCGATGGCATCGAACAACACCTCCTCCAGGCCGGCGAGCTGGGGCGGCGTGGTCACGGTGCCGACGATCTCGTTCTCGGTCGCGTTGTAGCCGGCCGTGAGCTTGAACGTGCCCGCGCTCTGGAGGCTGAGCGTGTAGGCGAGGCTCAGGTCGTAGCCCTCGGTCCTGGTGTCGATGGCATTGGTGAAGAAGCGCGCTCCCGTGACGTTGAACGGGGCGAGGAGCGCCGCCACGCGCGGGCCGGTGAAGTTCCCCGAGAGCACGATGCGGTCCTCGATGTCGATGCGGTAGACATCGACCCCGGCCTCGAAGGAGGAGGTCGGGCTCCAGACGATGCCGGCGCTCCAGTGCTCCGACTGTTCGGGCTCCAGGTCGCGGGCGCCGAGCGCGCGGGCCACCGGGCTGCCGACCGGGAAGGTGCCCACCTCGAAAGGCAGCAGGACCCCGCCGACGGCCAGGAAGTTCGTGCTGACGGTCGAGAAGTAGATCTGGCCGAGCGACGGCGCCCGGAAGCCGGTGCTGACGGCGCCGCGCAGCACGAACGATTCGACCGGCTGGAAGCGCGCGGTCAGCTTGTAGTCGCTGGTGTTGCCGAAGTCGTCGTAGTCCTCGAAGCGCCCGGCCAGGCCGAGCCGCAGCTTCTCGAGCACGTTGCCTTCGAGATCGACATAGGCGGCGTAGCTGTTGCGCGACGCATCGACCTCGTTGGACGGCCGGAATCCGGGGAAGACCTGGGCTCCCGCCGCCCCCTTGCTGCCGAACTGGTTAGGGAAGCCCCCGTCGATGTAGGAGGCGGGCTCGCCGGCGGTGATCTGGTATCCCTCGCGCCGGAGCTCGACGCCGACCGCGACGTTGAGCGGCCCGGCCAGCCCCACGTCGAAGCCGCGGCTCAGGTCGAGGTTGCCGACCAGCTGGTCGAGTCCCAGCGTGCCGGCATAGAAGCTCGTCTGGTTCGGCGGGATGGCGGGTCCGAGCGAGACGTTGAGGCTGTCGCTGACGTTGAACTCGAATTCATTGTCGCCGTAGTCGGCGCTCAGATCCCAGTACCACCCGCCGCGCTCGCCGCGCACGCCGGTGGCCAGCGAGGTGTCCGTCACCTCGGGCTCGATGAGCGGCAGGAAGCCGTCCGGATAGATCGATGGCCAGTTGCGGTCTTCGAGAGCGCGCCGGAAAAAGCCCCCGTGCGAGCCCTCGCGCCGGCTGGCGCCGCCGAAGGCGTAGAAGAAGACGTTCCCGGCCTGGTTCACCGGCACCTGGGAGTTGAAGAAGCCCATGACGTCCGTGGCCTCGGAGTCTCCCCAGTGATGGTTGGGCTGCGCGACCGGGTTGACCGAACCCTGCGGCCGGGGGTCCGGGCCGGCCCGGTTGGTCTCGTTGCGGTCGCGGTACTCGGCGGTGGCGAAGAGCCAGCCGCGGCCCAGGGCCCAGCCGTGGTGGAGGCTGGTATCGATCAGCTCGCCGTCGGAGTGGGTCGTCGCGCCGGTCTTCAGGTTGAGCGTGGTGTCGGACGCGCCCGCTTTGAGGACGACGTTGATCACACCGGCGATGGCGTCCGAGCCGTACTGCGCCGCGGCGCCGTCGCGCAGGACCTCGATGCTCTCGATGGCCGAGGCCGGAATGGCATTCAAGTCGACACCCGTCGAGCCGCGGCCGATGCTGCCGTTGACGTGCACCAGAGCGCTGGTGTGCCGTCGCTTGCCGTTGATCAGCACCAGCACCTGGTCGGAGCCCAGGCCGCGCAGGGTGGCCGGCCGCACTGTGTCGGTGCCGTCGGTGATGGTCGGGCGCGGAAAGTTGAAGGAGGGCGCCAGCGTCTGGATGATCTGCATCGTCTCGCTCGCACCCGTGGTCTCGATCTCGGCCGAGGTGAAGACGTCCACCGGAACCGCCTTTTCCGCTGCCGCGCCGGCGGCGCGCGAGCCCACGGTAATGGTCTCGAAGAAGGCGGCCTCCAGGCTGAAGTCCTGGGTGATGGCGCCCGGCGCGAGCGTCACCTGCGCGCTGCTCTCCTTCAAGTCCGCGAAGCTGACCCGCACCTCGACCGCCTGGCCACCCTGAAGAAGAACGCGATCGGCGGGAATGGTGAGGGAATAGCGGCCCTGCGCATCGCTGACCGCCTCGAGGCCGAGCTCCGGGATCGACACGGTCGCCCCAGGCAGCGGCAGCCCATCGGCGGCGCTCAGGACCTGACCGGAGATCACCGTAGCTCCCTGGGTGGCCTCCTGGTTGATCTCCTGGCCTGGGGCCGGAGAGAGTCCCAGCAACAAGAGCGTGCTCCATACCAAAACCGACGCACGAAGCTTCATGGCATCCGCCCCTTTCTCGGGATTCGTTGCCCCCGCTCGCGATCTGGTTTTCAATCTGGAACCAAACGATGAAATTCTAGCATGCTCGAATCGGCCGCGCTCCCGCGTGTGAAACCATAGGCAGCATGGACACCCTACAAGCCAGCATCCGCACCGCCACACCGGAGGACGCGCGGGCTCTCGCGGAGCTCCGGTTTCGTTTCCGCGTCGAGCTCGGAGAGCCAACGGAGCCGGAAGCGGAGTTCCGCGAGCGGTGCGCGCGGTGGATGGCCGAGCGTCTCACCGGCAACCCGTCCTGGCGCTGCTGGGTGGCGGAGAGCTCCGAGGGCATCCTCGGCAACTTGTGGCTGCAATTGATCGAGAAGGTGCCCAATCCTGTCTCGGAGCCCGAGCACCACGCCTATATCACCAACGTCTACGTGCTGCCTTCAGCCCGCAATGCCGGTGCAGGGGCGCTTCTTCTGGAGGCGGCGCTCGCGTGGTGCAAGCAGTCGGAGATCGACGCGGTGCTGCTCTGGCCGAGCGAGCGCAGCCGGGCGTTCTACGCGCGCTATGGGTTCACCGAGCGCGGGGACCTGTTCGCGCTTCGCCCCCTGTGAAAAGACAGGGGCCGGCCGTGCCCAGGGGACGCCACCCCCTCGCAGAAGCTACAGGGATTCGATTAGAATTGCCGAGGGCACACGAGGAGGGCTTGGCCATGGCGTCGGACACAATGGATCCTGGATTCAACGAGTTGGTCGAAGCCATGAAGCGGACCCCGCGCCCGCTGGCGTTGCTTGGAGCGGGTGCGAGCGTGGACTCCGGATATCCCAGTTGGGAAGGTCTGCTCCGGCTCTTCAGGGATCGTGCCGCGGGAAAGTTAGGCCCCAAGGCGCAGGGCTTTCTTGACAAACTGAACGACCCGGCGTGGCAGGCGGAGGAGTATCGTCGCCTCCTTGGCGAAGAGGAGTTCTGTCGCCTGATCGAGGCTGAGTTCGCACCCAAGGGGGAAATCGGTGCCCTGGTCCACTCGATCGTCCGGCTGGGGTTTCGTCACATCCTGACGACCAACTACGACTCGTGCGTCCAGCGGGCATTTGAGTCGGCGGGTCAATCTCTGCAGGTTGTGGATTGGACGGCGAGCGCTGATATCCGACGCTTCTTCCTGGATCTTCCCTACACAGGGACGAAACCTTATCTCGTCCACCTCCACGGTCGCTTCGACGACCCGGCGAACGTCATTCTCACCGAGAGCTCATACGCCCAGCGCTACGTGCGTTCGGACGACGCCCAGCGCAAGCTCTTCGCGATTCTCATCACCCAGCCCGTCGTATTCATCGGGTTTTCGGTCAACGATCCAGACCTCAATCACCTCATGAGGGAAGTCAGCGCTCGGCTCGGCACGGGCAACCCCCAACACTTCGCACTGCTCGGTTACAAAGTGGACGAGCAGCGCGACCTCATGCGCAGCCGCTTTGAAGGTAAATACGGTATTCGCCCCGTCTTCTATCGGGTTACGGAAACGAACGGTGAAGAAGATCACGGCGATCTGAGGCGCTTGCTGGAACGGCTGTACGAAGGAATATCTGGCAAGCCCGTGACCCGCGAAGCGCAGGTGGAGCACCCCCCCGCAGGTGTGCCATCTTTTCGGGAGGAAAGCCTTTCCGTTGGATTCGAGAACGCCGCTGCGGACCCGCTTCCGGGCTATGACTCTCTCGACCAGCAGAAAGGCCGGTGGGGAGGGCGGCCGGAGACGGCGGAGCGCAGGCTTCGGGTGGATAACGTTGAAGAACATGGCAACTCCTGGTGCAAGTTCGACCTCGTGGTGGAAACGAAGGGGACCTCGGATCCGCTGAAAGGTAGCGTCGAGTTTCATCTCCATCAGACCTTCAAGCCCAAGGATGTGCTGTCGAGGGAAGCGGCCAACGGAGAAGCCCGGTTGCCTCTGACTGCTTATGGCGCCTTTACGGTCGGGGTCAAGGCGGATGGTGGGGCGACCCGGCTCGAGCTTAATCTCGCTCGAGTCGAGGACTTTCCCCAGTGGTTCCGGGACAGGTGAGGACGGTTGTGGCGAAGCGCAGCCCTAGGACGCCCCGCTCCCTTCGAACCGCACCGGATGCCGCCACGCGCGGTGGTAGTACACCGCGATGCCGCGGAAGGCGGCTTCTTCCAGCGCGATCTTCATCTGGGCGTGCTCGTGGATCTGCTTGCGGAAGAGCATCCACATCGCCTGCCCTTCCGCGTGCATTCCCCAGCTCTCCAGCACGGGCAGGAATTCGTTGACGAGCCGCACCGCCTCCTCGTGGTTTTCGCGCAGGCTGTAGACCTGGACGAGATCGATCGAGGCGATGGTCTGCTCGTAGTGCATGCCCCGCCGCGAGAATTCCGCGATGACTTTTTGCAGCACGGCCTCAGCTTCGGCGAGGTCTCCCAGCGAGCGGGCGATGCGGGCTTCGAGCCAGTGCAGGAGGAGCTGGGTCTGGCGGTCGCCGAAGACCGCGTAGAGCGGCCGCGACATTTCCAGGATCGCGAGCGCTTCCTGCGGCTCTCCTGAGTCATCCAGGAAAAGCGCCAGGTTGTGCCGGGCGCACAGCTCCAGCCGGGGCTCCTGCGCCGCGTCCACCAGGCTGAGAGCGTCCTGGAAGAGCTCGATGCCGCTCGCGGGGTCCGCGTAGCCGAGCGCTAGACCTTTCTGGATGAGCATCCGCGCGCAGCGGTTGTCATCTCCGATCTGCTGGTAAATCCGGATCGCCCGGTCGAGGAGGCCGGCCGAACGGTCGAGCTGGCCGAGGTCGCGCCAGAGCGAGGCTTCGATGCTCAACAGGCTCGCCTCTTCGAGCGGGTCTCCGGTGCCGTCGTCGAGGTGCTCCCAGGCGCCTTCGATCGCCTGCTTCGACTCCTCGAAGAAACCGGCCAGGCGCCGGGCGTTCGCGAGCGCCGCCATGCCGGCGGCCCGGAAGTCGTTCAGGAGCGTGGCTTGGTAACGTTCCTCGGGAAGCAGCTCCAGAACGGCGAGCGCCAGATACACCAGATCGATCCCGGTCTTCGGCTCGTTCCTGGCGTACTCCAGGTACTTCACGAGCATCCGGTCGAACAGCCCCCAATGATGGAACCGGGCATCCCTCTGGAGAACCGCGAGCCGCTCTCCCGGCGGGCGCTGCTCCAGCTCGGCCAGCAGGCCGATCCCCTGGAGCCGCTCGCGGGCGAGCCGCATGGCCTCTTCCTCTCTGTCTTGGAGGAGCTCCAGGAACAGATCGGCGTTCATTCGAGAAGGGATCGGGGAGGACTCGGGCAGGTCGGGCTCGGGCTTCCCGAGAGGGACCCGGTCGGAACGCTGGCCGGCCAGGGCGGCCATTTCAAGGCATTCGGGGCAGCTCGTCAGCAGATGCCGCACGAGCCTTTGGATCTCCTGGCGCGTGAGCTGCCCCCGGAAGAAGCGGTCCAGAAGGACCTCTGAGACATGCTCCTGGTCTCCCCTGCCCATCAGCGCCCCCTGTCATGGCGTAGTGTTTCCACGATTCCTATATTTTAGTTGCAACACCAGCAGAAGGAAAGAGAAGAAAAAAAGCCGGCGGACCGCCGGCAATGAAACCTGCAATCAAAAGACGCTCGCGGGTCAGCCGTTCGGATCCATGCCGGGCCCGCTGTCCGTGAGCCCTCCGCCTTCCAGGGACTCGACTGTGGATTGCCCGGTCCAGGAGAAGAGAGCGAGAAGGAGCGCGTGGAACCACACTGCATGAGGCATGAGAGGCCTCCCTCCGGGAGCGGCGCCGTACTGGCCCACCATGGGACAGCAGGGCCGTTCCTCGTCCTCTACAGTGCTACGAAGTGAGGTCTTTGCGGCAGTATTCGCTGGAGATGGCAACGAATAGCAGTCTGAGCATATCTACTCCCCCCGCACCTGTCCTCCCTCAGGCTCCTCTCAGACAGCTCTCAGGCTCCTCACAGGCGCCCAAATCCCCGGGTCCGCCAGATTGGGGGAGCCCGGTGGCAGTCTCGCCGCCGCGCCGAAGAGGAGCACATGCCATGTCGATGAAGAAGGTTTTGGGCTGCGGGTTGATGGTGGCCGGTACGCTGTTGGCCGTGGTGCCGGCGTACGCGCAAGAAACAGGAATGCCGTTGACCTTGGATGAGGAGCTCGCGCGGAAGGCCGAGGAGGTGCCCGGCTTCGGCGGGCTGTATCTGGATACGACCGGAACAACGCACGTCTATCTCGTGGACCTCTCCCGGGAGGGGGACGTCCAGGATCTGGGGGAGCGCGTGGTGGTCCAGCAGGGGGACTACGACTTCCGGGATCTCTTCGCGTGGAAAGATGAGCTGCGGCCGCAACTGGCGCAGCGGGGTGTGGTGTTCCTCGATATCGACGAGCAACGCAACCGTCTCGTCCTCGGGGTGGAGAGCGGCTCTGTGGAGACCTTCACCGCGCAATTGGAGACGTTTCTGCGGGACAGCCGGGTGCCGCCGGCCGCGGTGATCGTCGAGGCCGCCGAGCCCATGGCCCCCCTGGCATCGTTGACCAGCAAGTTCCGGCCCGTTCCACAAGGAGTCCAGATCCAGAGAGGGAAGATCCTGGGCGGTGAGTGCACGCTCGGGATCAATGGCACGCGGCAAGGTGTCAGGGGATTCGTCACGGCTTCGCACTGTACGGCGTTCCGCAGTGTCGTCGACGGGTCGATCTTCTTCCAGGCGTCCAACGGGTCCGCTCTCGATCGGGTGGGCGTCGAGAAGGTCGATCCCCCCTTCTTCGGCGGCGGCGCCTGCCCGTTCCCGCGCGTGTGCCGGTTTTCCGATGCGGCCTTCGTGGCCTACGACAAACCCTCGCTGTCCGCCGGCCGGCTGATCGCCAATCCGCAGAGCTGCTCGTTCGCCCAGGGCCCGATCACCCTCAACCTCTTCACTCCCTTCCTGCCGATGACCGGATTCATGTTCGGCACCCCGGTGGCCGGCACGATCGTCACCAAGATCGGGCGGACCACCGGTTGCACGTTCGGGTTCACGAAGGGCACGTGCGTCGACACCAACGTCACCGGCACCAACATCACGATGCTCTGCCAGCAGCGGGTCGCCGGTGTTTCGGCGAAAGGAGATAGCGGCGCGCCGGTGTTCCTGCACGGCGGCGACGAGGCCACCTTGACCGGGATCCTCTGGGGAGGAGACTCGGGAATCTACGCGTACAGCCCCTTTATCTTCGTCTTCACGGAGCTCGGCGGCGTCCTCCCCGACGTGTAACGCCGAACGCTCCCCGGCGCCGGTAGGATAAAATCCGGCGTCAATGTCCGATCGGTACCGCTTCGGTCCGTTCGAGCTGAACGCGGCCGAGCACGATCTGCGCGCCCAGGGGCGTCCGGTGACTCTCGCCGGCCGCCCCTTCGACACGCTGCTCTACCTGGTGCGCCACCCCGGCCGCCTGGTCACCCGCGACGAGTTGATCGACGCCGTCTGGGGCGAGACGATCGTCGAGGAGGGGAACCTCCACTGGACGATCAGCGTGGTGCGCCGGACCCTCGCTCAGGAATCGACGGAGACCTGGATCGAGACCGTCCGCGGCCTCGGCTACCGGTTCGTGGGATCTGTCGACGAGCCTTCCACGGCGGTCCCCCAGGTGGAGCTGGAGCCGCCGGTCTTCTCTCTGGAGGCTCCTGGCGCTCCGCTTTTCTTCGGGCGTTCGCGGATTTGGCTGGCGCTCGGTTGCGCCGCCGTGCTGATCCTCGCCGTGGCGTGGACGGTCGCCAGCCGGCGCAAGCTCGCTCTGGTGAGCGGCACGACCCTCGCCGTCGTCGGTTTTCGGGATCTCTCCCCCCGGCGTACCGAGGGCTGGGTCGGCACGGCGCTGACCGAGATGCTCGCCGCCGATCTCGGCAGCGGGGAGCGCGGCGCTCCCCTGCGCCTGATCCCCAGCGGCGACGTGGCGAGCATGCGGCGCGACCTCGGCCTCCGGCTGGACGCTCCGATGGGGCGCGCCGAGCTCGCCAGGATCCGGCGTCACCTCGGCAACGAATGGGTGATCGTGGGCTCCTATCTGCTGCTTCAGGGAGAGGATCCGCCGCTGCGGGTCGAGGCCCTGCTGCGCGATGCCGAGACCGGCGAGACGATTGCCACCGTGACCCGGCGCGGCTGGGAGGGGGAGCTGTTCAAGATGTCCGATGGTTTGGCGAGCGACCTGCGCCGCGCCCTCGGACAGCCGGCGAGCGCCGGCGCGGAGGCGCGCGCCGCGATGCCGGAGACGCCAGAGGCGCAGCGGCTCTATGCCGAAGGCCTGGAGGCATTCCAGGGCGGAAACCTGGTGACCGCGATCGCGAAGCTGCAGGCCGCCGCGGCGGCCGATCCGCGCTTCCCCGGCACATGGCTCGCCCTCGCGCGGGCCCAGGCGCTCCTGGGCTCCGGACGCCGGGCCGAGGACGCCGCGCAGAAAGCTGTCGCGCAGGCGAGCGTCTGGCCGGAACGGCAGCGGTTGACCGCGGAAACCTTCTATCTGGACGCCTCCCGCCACCCGTCGGCCGCCGCGGATCGGATGCGCCACCTTTACGAGCTTTCCGGCCACGCCTTCGAAGACGGTCTCACTCTGTGCCATCTCCAGATCCGGTCGGGCAAGCCGCAGGAGGCTCTGGCCACGATCGCCGAGCTGCGCCGGGAGCATCCGGCGGTACGCGACGATGCGCGCCTCGCCTTGATAGAGGCCGACGCCTTCAGCTGGCTGGAGGACTTCCCGAAGACCGTCGCCGCCAACGAGCGCGCCATCGTAGCCGCCCGGCGGCAGGGCATGGCTCGCATCGAGATCCAGGCTCTCCATCTCCTGGCGATCGCACGCATCCGCCGCGACGGCGCCCGCGCCTGCGACAGCGCTCTCTCCGAGATCGCGCTCGCCCGCCGCAAAGCCGAAGCTTCCGGCGATGGCCTCCTGCTCAGCGGCGTTCTCCTGGATCTCGGGGCCGCACTCGCCGGCTGCGACAAGCCGGACCAGGCGGAGAAGGTCGAGCTGGAGACCCTAGACCTCCTGCGGGCCACCGGGGCGTTGGCCAAGATGGCCCCGCTGCTCTATAACCTCGGTGGCTCCCGGCTCGCCGCGGGCGACCTTCTCGAGGCCGACCGCCTGATGCGCGAGGCGCTCGCCACCTGCGAGACGCAAGGCGGCACCCTCTGCCGCGAGCGCTTCCTCCATCCGATCGGGGTCAACCGCCTGCACCGCGGCGAGCTCGCGGAAGCGCAGCGGATGCTCGACGAGGGGATCGCGCTGAACCTCCGGCTCGGCAATACGCAGCGCGTCGCCGAGGCCCGGAGCTATCTCCCCGATCTCGCCGCCTGGAGGGGCGATCTGGCGCAGGCGGTCGTGCTGCAACGCCGCGTCCTCGCGGAGCGCGAGACGATCGGTGCACCCCGAGGCATCGCATTTGCCCACGGCGACCTCGCCTATTGGCTGGCCGACGCCGGACGCGGTGCCGAGGCGCTCGAGCACGCGCGCCGGGCGGTGGCCCTGGCGGCCGAGCAGGTGGAGACGACCCGTGCCTGCTCGCAGGCGAACCTCGCCTTCGCCGAGCTCGCCACCGGCGACCTCGCGGCGGCCGACCGCGACAGCGCGGCAGCCCTCGCCCGGCTGCGCCCGCCGCGCAAGCCCTTCTGCTCGTTCACGATCTGGCGCATCCGGTCGCAGGTGCTCCTCGCCCGCGGCCAGCTCGACGCCGCCGAGTCCCTGATCGCGGAAGGGCTCGATCTGGCCCGGCGCAGCGGCTTCGTGACCTACGAGCTCCAGGGGCGCCTCTTCCGCGCCCAGCTCGCAGCGAAGCGCGGCCGAGCCGCCGAGGCGCGGCAGATCGCGGACGACCTCGCCGCCGAAGCGCGGGCCAAGGGCTTCGGCCTGATTGCCCAGCGGTGCGAGCTGTTGGTGACGCCAAAATTCTAGTTCGCTTGTCGTCACGGAGAGCCCATGCCCAGGATGCTCCACATCGACGGCTCGCGCGGGGAGGGCGGAGGGCAGATCCTCCGCACCTCCCTCGCTCTCTCGATGATCACCAACACGCCGATCCGGATCACCAACATCCGAGCCCGCCGCGCCAAGCCGGGGCTGATGCGCCAGCACCTGACCGCGGTCCAGGCGGCGGCCGGCATCAGCAAAGCCCAGGTGGAAGGGGCCGCGGTCGGCTCGCAGGAGATCGCCTTCACCCCTTCGGCGGTGACCCCTGGCGACCACTGCTTCGCCATCGGCACCGCCGGCTCGACGACGCTCATCCTGCAGACCGTCCTGCCGGCGCTGATCCTGGCCACGGGTCCGTCGCGGCTGATTCTCGAAGGAGGGACCCACAATCCGATGGCCCCGCCCTTCGAGTTCCTCGACCGCGCCTTCCTCCCCCTCCTGCGGCGGATGGGAGCCACCGTCGAGGCGACGCTGGAGCGGGCCGGCTTCTACCCGGCGGGAGGAGGGCGCCTGACCGTGAACATCTCGCCGATTCGAGAGCTCCAGGGCTTCGACCTCCTGGAGCGCGGCGAGCTACGCAACCGCCAAGGCACCGTGCTCCTTGCCAACCTCCCCGGCCACATCGCCGGCCGCGAGGTGAAGAAGCTCACCGAGCTGACGAGTTGGGACCCGGCCTGCTTCGAGATCCGCAAGCTCGACTCCGCCGGTCCGGGCAACGCCGTCCTCCTGGAGCTCGAAAGCGAAAACGTCACCGAAGTCTTCACTGCCTTCGGAGAAGCCGGAGTTTCCGCCGAGGCCGTGGCCGAGCGAGCTGTCCGGGAAATGCGGAGCTATCTCGTCGCGGACGTACCCGTCGGCGAGCACCTCGCCGACCAGCTCCTGCTGCCGCTGGCGCTCGCGAGGTCAGGGTCGTTTCGGACGCTCCCGTTGAGCCTGCATACGCAGACGCAGGTGGAGCTGATTCCGGAGTTTTTGGATGTGCGGATTGGGGTGGAGGTGGAGGACGGAAAGGGGGGACGGGTGTGCCGGGTGGGGGTTGGGGCGTGACAATGCCGAGGTACATGTAAGATATTGCACAGGAGAGCACCGATGGATCATAACGCCGCTCTAAGGAGCTTCAAAGCTAAGCGCGACTTTCTTGCCTCACGGACGATTCTGCGAGCCAACATCCGCCTTTTCGAGGAAGGTCATTTAGATCTTTATCGAGTCGTCGCGGGGGAACTCAGAAAGCTTCTTTGTGACGGAAGAGATGACAAGGGTGCGCTTGTCCTTCGACTATTCCCAGGAGCACGCCTTCACCCTACCAGACTATATCGACAAGGACAGGATCTAACAGGGCTAGCCTTTCAGGTTCCCGCAGAGATGTACTTCGACGGCAACTCGATCATCTCGAGTTCTTGCCCTGCGGGTCGGGATCGAGGCCCTCTATCGAGAAGCTCTAACCGAAGCCTACCTGCTCGGTCGGATGCCGCGCGACACCGCCTTGGCCGAATTAGGACAAGTGTCATGGTATTGCTGCACGCCTTTGTCAAGAAGGCGCAGAAGATTCCGCCGGGAGACCTGAGGACGGCGCGGCAACGTTTGGCCGACCTGAGTAAGGAGTAGAGCAATGAAGAGTAAGCATATCGGCAGCGACTTCGATGACTTCCTGCGGGAGGAGCATCTTTTGGAGGTCGCGGAAGCCACCGCCGCTAAGCGAGTGATCGCTTTTCAGATCGCCCAAGAGATGAAGCGCTGCAAGCTCAGCAAGTCGGAGATGGCCAGTCGGATGAAGACCAGCCGGCCGGCGTTGGAGCGGTTGTTGGATCCCGCCAATCCATCTGTGACGCTGTCCACCTTGGAGCGAGCTGCGTCGGCAGTCGGCAAGAAGCTCAAGGTCGAGTTGGCTTCACTAGTGTCCGGTTAGAAGTCGAATAGAATCAATTGGTTAGCGGGGGCGTCTACTTCTCGTTGGGACCTGTCGGGCTGCAAGGCGCATGAAAGCTCGGTTTTCTCGAAGATCGAGACCGACA